>CERC01012002.1_pt1 | contig 36322 bp, 27 predicted proteins | sample 530921 | NCBI WGS metagenome assembly CERC01 (sample SAMEA2621099, study PRJEB7988) | marine metagenome | isolation source: saline water (ENVO:00002010), including
CAAATTACCTAGGCGCTATTGTTGAAGGTGAAGAGGACAAAGCAGCAACATTCCCTCGTACTTTCAACACTCAATTTATTAAAGCTCAGGATATGCGTTACGGAGAGAACCCTCACCAGCGCGCGGCGTTCTACGTAGAAGAAAACCCTGCCGAAGCATCTGTTGCTACAGCGCGTCAGCTACAAGGCAAAGAGCTTTCCTTCAACAACGTTGCAGATACTGATGCAGCACTTGAATGTGTTAAGCCATTCAATGAGCCGGCATGTGTAATCGTTAAGCACGCTAACCCATGTGGCGTAGCAGTTGGCGGTGATATTCTAGAAGCATACAATCGTGCCTTCCAGACTGATCCAACATCTGCTTTTGGTGGCATCATCGCGTTCAACAGAGAGCTTGATGGTAAAACAGCAGAAGCAATCGTTGCGCGTCAGTTTGTTGAAGTGATTATTGCACCAACAGTCACCCAAGAGGCATCTGACGTTATTGCGACTAAACCCAATGTTCGCCTACTTCAGTGTGGCGAATGGTCTGCTGATCGCGCACATAGCTTTGACTATAAACGCGTGAATGGTGGTTTATTGGTTCAAGACCGTGATCTAGGTCGTGTCGACGCTTCTGAACTTAAAGTGGTAACAAAAATTCAGCCAACGGAACAAGAGATCCGCGATCTATTATTCTGCTGGGAAGTGGCTAAAGCGGTTAAATCGAATGCCATTGTGTATGCTAAAGATGGTCAAACCATCGGTATAGGCGCGGGTCAGATGAGCCGTGTATACAGCGCTAAAATTGCTGGTATTAAAGCGGCAGATGAAGGTTTAGAAGTTAAAGGTTCCGTCATGGCATCTGATGCTTTCTTCCCATTCCGTGATGGTATCGATTCTGCAGCAGCTGCGGGCATCAAGGCTGTTATCCAGCCGGGTGGCTCTATGCGAGATCAAGAAGTTATTGATGCGGCAAATGAACACGGCATGGCAATGGTCTTCACAGGCATGCGTCACTTCCGTCACTAAGCTTATATGCGATAAGCCTGTTACAAGATTCAACCTGAGTAGGCTTATTGCCCTAAAACCCCGGTCTAGATATTCTAGGCGCGGGGTTTACTGTTTGAGGAATAGATAAATGAACGTACTTATTATTGGTTCCGGTGGTCGTGAACATGCCCTAGCATGGTCAGTGGCACAAGACACAAAAGTGAAAAAGATCTTTGTTGCACCGGGTAATGCAGCAACAGCGCAAGAAGAGAAAATGCAAAACATTCAGATCGATGTATTAGATCTAGATGGCCTATCTTCTTTCGCTAAAGAGAACAATATTGATCTAACTATTGTTGGCCCAGAAGCACCGCTTGTAGCCGGTATTGTAGATCACTTCCAAAAAGATGGCCTACGCATCTTTGGCCCAACGGAAGGCGCTGCACAGTTAGAGGGCTCTAAAGCATTCACAAAAGACTTCTTAGCACGCCAGCAGATTCCAACAGCAGAATATGAGAACTTTACAGAGATCGAACCAGCCCTAGCGTACGTTCGTGAAAAAGGTGCTCCGATTGTTGTTAAAGCAGACGGCCTAGCGGCAGGTAAAGGCGTTATCGTAGCGATGACCCTTGAAGAAGCTGAAGACGCGATCAAAGATATGCTAGCAGGCAACGCTTTCGGTGAAGCGGGCAGCCGCGTTGTGATCGAAGAGTTCCTTGAGGGCGAAGAAGCGTCTTACATTGTTATCGTTGATGGCGACAATGTTCTCCCGATGGCAACCAGCCAAGATCACAAACGTGTTGGCAATGGTGATACAGGACCAAACACCGGCGGCATGGGTGCATACTCCCCTGCTCCTGTCGTTACGCCTGAGATCGATCAGCGCATCATGGACGAAGTCATTATGCCTACCGTTAATGGCATGAAGGCTGAGGGCAATGAATACACCGGCTTTTTGTATGCTGGCCTGATGATTCAAGAAGACGGCACACCAAAAGTTATCGAATATAACTGTCGCTTTGGCGATCCAGAAACACAACCGATCATGCTACGTTTAAAATCTAGCTTGGTTGATATGTGTAACGCTGCACTTGATAAGAAGCTTGATGAAACAACAGCTGAGTGGGATGACCGCAAAGCCGTTGGCGTTGTAATGGCTGCTGGCGGCTACCCTGCAGAATACGGTAAAGGCGATGTTATTAGCTTCCCTGCTGAATGCCCTGAAGGCAGCAAAGTATTCCATGCAGGCACCAAGCTTGTAGATGGCAATGTTGTGACTGCTGGCGGACGCGTGTTATGTGTTACCGCTCTTGGCGATACAGTGACTGAAGCACAAGAGCGTGCTTATAAACTGCTTGAAGAGGTAAGCTGGGAAGGTGCGTATTTCCGTACTGACATCGCTTACCGTGCGATTGCGCGTGAACAAAACAGCTAAAGAAGTACGATTTAAATAGTTCATAACTAGCCACTTCTTATAGTTGCTAGTTATGACAAAAAAGGCCTCTAATTTTTCCTGTTTATACGGGTTAAATTAGGGGCCTTTTTTATTGAAGTTCTCAAATAAAAGTCATGTATCTCAGGCGTTCACACTCTTTAACGTTCGTTGAAAAAGTAAACGACGCATATATACAGCCACACTCATCATAACCACTCCCACCAACATCGGCAGCACACTTATCCAGTAGCCAATAGCTAGGAAAAAACAGGGTATACAGGCTATTACAACACAAGCGACTAGCGCCATTATACGTAGACTTAAGGCAAGTTTTAAAAAGAAACATCCCCAACATAAAGTTAATAACACGCCTAAAACAATCGCCCAAACGGGCAACGAAGGAGAAAGTGTGTAGTCACGACTGAGCGCACTAAAGTTAAACGCATGAAGCTCAGTTGCAGAAAATCGACCATTCCCAGCGACCTGAAGTTTCCGCTCAATACGCTCATCTTTTAAGCCCACAAAGACCGCTTTGTTTCTCAATTGATCACTAGCAACTTCACCAGAGAGCAATTCCAATAAAGAGATACGCTCAATAGATTCAACAAATTCATTTAAACCAAAAGGAACCAGCACTTCATAATCACGACTCCAATGCTTAGAAAACCCAACATGAAGATAAGGCGTTCTTAAACCAGAAAACAGATCAGCCTTAACTGGTGCATAGGTATGCAAAGTTGCTAAGGCTAAGCTAGGCCAACGAGGAAATTCCATACCCGCATAAAGATAACTACGCCTAAGACGACCATCGCTATCAAGAGGCATATCAGCATGCCCAAGCACAGCCCCTTCTAACTTCATTCTAGCCAAAGGACCTAACTCTTTACCCTCTTCAGCAATAAGAGGCAGAACGACACGTTCACTCGCTTGAATAGCATTCAATAGCTTAGAATCACCTGACTTAGGGCCCCTATCAGGGGCAGCAAAAGCCACATTATAAGTGATGGAAGAGACTTCGGATTCCGTCAACACCTCAATTACAGAAGCATGAACTTCACGGTTAAAAGGCCAACCTGAGAGCTTTTCTATACTCTCTTGATCAATATCGACAATCACTACATCGGTATCAACCTGTGATGCTGACCTGTATTGCTGACTGAGCAGATCATAAACCACTCGGTCAAACCAAGCAGATAAAGGAGAAACACCCACCATAATCACAACAATTAATGGCGGGATAAATAAAAGAAGGAGCCTAATACCGCGCTGCATTACAACATTAACAACACTGTTGCCGCTCCCGTAAAGATCACAGGCCACCAGTTTTCAATTGGCTGTTCAATCTGTTGAGGGGCCGTCCATTCACCCGCATAGTCATCAAAGTCAAAAGCTCGAACTCGCATGTAGTAAGTACCCGCTTGCGGTTTATCGATCGCAAGTTCCGCCTTATCTGTTTCTTTATCCACAACCAATTCTATAAACTCTTCGTCCTTCGACAACTGTAGCTGGTAGAACTTGATATCCTGCTCTTCCTGCCAGCTAAAAAATATCTCATTCTCAGTACTTACAGGCTCCTTCATCTCTGGCTTAGGAGGCACAGGTTTCACCGTAAACTTACCCGCAAATCCAACAGGCCCCATTTTACTTTGAGCCGTAACACTCGTCACACGCCAGTAATAATTCCCCGGCTGCAAAATTTCCGTGGAAAGAGCAGTATCCGCAATACCTTCAACAGACTTTAATAGATCCGTAAATTTTTCTGAACGTGCAATATCTACCTGATAAGTTGATGCCCCTTCTGGTTTTGACCATGAAAAATCAACCAGTCCTGCGTAAATTGAATCCGTGGAGCGTGGCCCCTGCCTTACCGGTGGAAATGGATGCGCATCAATACGAATAGGCTGTAAAGATGAATACCCCTGTAAACCGTTTTCACTTATCGCATTAACTCGTAACCAATAGGTTTGATCCAACAATGAAACGGGCAGCCCCATTTTAGGCTGGGCTGATACTGAATCATAAACAATCGCGTTGAAATCTTTATCCGGTGAAATCTGACCACGGTACTCTTTTGCCCCGTCCAGCGTATCCCAAACCAACTTACCCGGAAGATAACGTATAGGCTGGCTCAAATCTGGAACAACCGGCGCGGGCAGCAACTTCTTGGGCGGTTGTGGTGCGCTATTTTCTTTAGTCAACGTCCCGAAGCCTTGACGTACAGCCGTGCGACCTTGATCATTACCCACTCCAATACGACCTTCTATCACTTCAGCCGCTGTACTCTTATCTTGAGCACGTACTCTGTAAGTCGTCCCTTTTGTCGTCGCGAAAGCCACTGGTGTATCAATTAGAAACTGGGATCCCGGCACTTTCGTAGGATTAGCTCGAACTTCAGCCTCTCCCTCTTGTAAAAAAACTTTGATATCAACAACTTTGCGTTTATTACCTACAACAGTTGCCTGCTTAATTCTAAGTAGGCTATTTTCCAAGATAAGGACTTGAGTTCCATCATCAAACTCCAGTAATACTGACGATTGTTTAGAGGTTTTTATCTCATCCCCCTGACCTAAACTTTGCCCGCGCACTAATGGAAAATACGCTTTCGCACCGCCTTCATTCATCACTACTTGCGCAGTTACGGTGCCTGTTACATCAAGTATGGTTATATCTGAGCGATACTCATTAATTAGCTTTCGAGGAATCTTAATAACCGTACCAGGAAGCATCTGCCGATCATTATTTACATTATTGATTCGTTCTATTGTTTTCCATTCTCGCCAATCTGTTAGCAGTTCATGCGCAATGCTCCATAAAGACTCCCCCGGCTGCATCGCATAATCCCACTCATTATCGGTTTCCGAATAAGCGGTACAAGAAAGAGATAAAACGAATAGTAAGGCTAAACTTTGTCTCAATTTCGTCACGGAGCTAACATCCTAAATCGGCGTATATTTATCAGTTAAATATCAAAGGAAAAACCGCTCATTATTCTCCCACTTATTCGTCTATCTAACCAGTATTGAAAAACACATGTTTGAATATGACTTAAATCTCTATATGCGTATAATCATGGGCTAAATAATCACCTGACATGCCTTAACCCATGCTGAAATTTGAACTAGATTCCAGAAAAAATTTATTACGTAATACAATTACCGTACTGATTTCTACTTCCGTCCTTGCAGGCTGCGCTCCCTTAGCTCAAAAACAAGCTGAGAGTGGCTATTGCTACAATGGTGGCAGAGCAAATGAATATAGTTGCGATGAAGATAAAGCAGCCCCACAAGCTGATTTACGTATTACAGAAGTTGATGAAGAATGGATGGCATCTAAACTGGCTGAAGTTCGCTCTTGGATGAAACAAGAGAAACAAGCGATCATCGAAGGTAAAGTTCAACCAACTAACACCATTGAAGCAAAAACGGTGGCAGTCCCTAATTACATATCCACCGTTAGTATCGCAACTCAAACGCCACAGCATAGCTCTCCCGAACTCACAAAAATCCTTAGTCTAAGCCAACAAGGCAAGCACCAGGAAGCACTCAACCGTCTTGATGTGATTATTAGAGACAACCCAAACATGGCATCGGCAACGCTTGCCAAAGGTATTATTCTTAGTAACAAAGGTGATAGAAACGCTGCAAAACAAATATTCAAGCAGCTAATGACAGCCTATCCTGGTCGACCAGAAGCGTTTAATAATCTAGCGGTCATTTATGCGGAGGAAGGTAACTTTCCAGAAGCAATTGACACATTACAGCAGGCCTTCCAGACACACCCAAGTTACGCTCAGGTGCACACAAACCTGAAAGAGCTTTATGCCACGCTGGCCTCTCAAGCTTATAACAAAGCACTTGACCTGGGCAGCGAGTCAGCGGGCCCAGAGTTGGCAATGATAAACCGTTTACCTAGGGATCTTACGAATAGTACTTCAGAACAGTTAGTTGTAGTCGCAGCCAACAAAGTAGTAAAAAAACCGGCTCAGCTTGCTACCGTAGTTACTCCTGCGCCCGTAAAATCTGCAGCTAAAGTAGAAACAGGCACCAGCAAAACAGTTGAAGTTACCTCACTTGTAAACGAACCCGCCGTGGTCACCGCTGCGGTAACTAAAGAACAGACTCAAACAAAGCCGAATAAAGTAATCAATCCTGTTAAAGCGAAAGAAACATCTAAGCCACAAGAGGTTGTGACTTCAACGGATCAACCTAAAGCGAATACCGCAGAGCAGCAGATCACAAACAACCTGCTGAATTGGGCAAATGCGTGGAGCAATAAAGATTACAAAGGCTACATCGCAACCTACACAGACGTTTACCGCCCTAATGCGAAGTTGACTCATAATCAATGGGTTCAACAGCGTGAGCAACGTATCACTAAGCCTAAATTCATCAAAGTTAGCCTCAATAATATCAGTGTAAAACTGCTTCGAGAAAATCTAGCTGAAGCGCGCTTTGAGCAACGCTATCAATCTGACACCTACAAAGATGCTGTGAGAAAACGCGTTATGCTCGTCAATTCAAACGGCCAGTGGAAAATCAGCCTAGAGAAAAGCTTAGGTTTGATCCGTTAATATAAAAAGAGTTAAGTCACATACAAAAAAGCTGATGTAATCCATCAGCTTTTTTTAGTTCCTCGGACTATACCCAAAAACACGTATATTACGGGTGGGTTTCTACAAGTAAAATTCTAAACCACTATCCGCCAGGGCGCTTAAGAACAATCGTTCCGTCTGCGGCTTCAGATGCAATCTTCCAGCCATAAGAGGTCAACGTTAACTCTAAGCGTTTTGTTGTCTCATCAGCATAACCAGGTTTTTCAAAGCGCTGATAAAATTCTACACGGTACCAGTGGGTATTTAGGCGAGTATATTTAGGCTTACCCAACTCCAATTTAATCCATTCAGGTGTTAACAAACGTTTTTTACGAAATGCTCGCCACTCTTCAATAGACATTTTCACACCATATAAGTTGGTATGTTGAACATAGCTACCAATATAAGATTCCCAATCTTGGGATTTCCACGCTTTACCCCAGTTATCCACAACCTTTCGAACTTCGGCTTCGTTATTTAAGCTGGCGACTGATTTAACAGGCTTAAATACCATCGGAGGCACAGCTTCTTCAGTTCTAATTTTAGGCATTTCTGGCGTGGGGTTATCTCTTAATGCCGTTTCTATATTTTTACTAGACGGCTCAGTACTTACATTCGTTTTACGGGTGTTCGCTTCAACCGCAGTAACAGTCAGTATTTTCGCTTCACCTGATTTTTTTGCTTTCGCTTGCTCTATTGTGGCAGCTAAGTCAGCGGCCAAATTTGCATCTACTTTTCCTTCAACAGTTGAAGCTTCATGCACTGTAACGGCTACAGGCTCTAACTTAGACTCAACAGACGGTGATTCGACAGTACCGGTTGTAGATTCTACAACTCCACCGGCAATGCTTTCAGATGCTATTTCTTGTTGAGACAAAAGCTCTTTCTGTGGTTCTTTTACGCTATTTTGCGCGACACTAGCGCTCTCTTTAGAGGAAGAGTCTGTATTCACTAGGTTCGGTGAAGGTGGGTCGATATCAATAGAGGACTGCTGAGTCATATACCAACCACCTATACCAATAACTAACAGAGAAACCGCCGCAGCGACTGCTGTTTTATTGATATTCAAGCCTGTCGTCGCAACGTCATCCTTATCTTCTTGATAATAACCATCAAGTTTGGCAGCTAATGAAGGGGTCGACTTTAAAGCGGATAGTAGATCGGGTGTGCTTAACAATAGAACGGTAACCGCAGAGCCTTCTTCGTCACAAATCGAAGGTAGGCCCAAAAGGTAGGTTAATGCTTGAGTATCAACTTCTTCACTGTTAACAATAAGGAGTAATTTATTTCCAGCAGCAAGACGCAATTTAAGCGCTTGTTGAATGAAAGATGCACCCGGCTCAACTGATAAATAATCCGCTAGTTCGGCTTGTAAACCTTGAAGTGTGAGCTCACCCGTAAACTCTATATGATCAGGCTGATCTTCCTTTATCAATCCCACCAGACTGGTCATCCACGCCACACGCCCTTCGATGCGTATAACCTGATGATCATTAAGATTACTTAATAGAAGCTCTGCAGAGCTCATCCCTGAATCAGTCATTTATTGCTTACCTTGAGAAGGTTTGCCCTCATAGGCGATGCGCCAACGATTATTTTCAAACGTCCAGTATTGGCGTTTAACGGAACTTCCCTTCAAATTACTGCTGTTATAATCTTGCACAAACGTAGCAACAATTAGATCAGGGTTATCCGGATAGCGATATAAACTTAAATCATTTACGCCAATATCAATAAACTTCTTACTACCGTTTACACGTTTTTTATAGCTAGCAAACTGTGTAAAATTTCTTTTCCCATCACTATAAGCATTCGCATAATTTTCAATATAGCGGTTATGATCTAGGCTTTCCCAATCAGCCGCCCAACGCTCAATCAAGCCATTAAACCGTTGACGTTGCTCCAGCCAATCCGCTTTATCTATCCAACGTATGTTATTTCCTACAAGGACGGGAGTGTCTTTAAAGCTTATTTCAAGATCCAGATCGATAAAATCAGGGTTGGTCAGAGAGATACAACCTTCACTCGCTTTGGGTGGCCGACTGTAGGTTTCTACCGGTGAACCATGTAACCAAATTCCACTGCCTGTTCGCCCTAAGCGCTCATCCCAAACATTGGGGTAATTAAGGGGTAATGCGCCAGAACCGTATCTAGATGGAAGGTTTTCATCCTCCAAACGATTCGTAATGAAATAAACACCCAGAGGGGTTTTAAGATCGCCTCGCTTCTCTTTACCTGTGCCTCCTCGACCATAAGAGGCATAAAAATCTTTAACCAGAAAAGGAACTCCTTCACGGTTTTCAAAGAGGAAAAGACGAGATAAACGCGTATCAACAACAATAATGTGTTTTTGCCCTGGCGCAAGCTTCAGCATATCCGCAGGTAGCATATTGCTGGAAGGCTTCTCCATCTCCATAAGCACACGAACTTTTGCTTCAGAGATGAGGCCATCTATCTTCTTTTTGTGGTGATTACTGCTGCCACTACTACTAAGAGGAGAACCCTGAGCCTGAGCAGCGAGGATATCGGCATAAACTAGTTGGGCAAGACGAAAATCAGGGCGGCGCTCTGTTAACTGTTTAAGATCAGTTAAAGCAGAATCTAGCTCATGAGTACTTAGGTTTTTTAAACCGCTGAGTAGAAGCTCTTCATTACCTTCAGATAAACCATAGGGGCTCTCTGTTGTTCCTTCAGCGGCAAGCTTTCCGGATAAGATAAATGCCGTAAATACGACCAGAGAACAGACTAATCCCTTCTTCATTTGCCCAAATAACCTTTAAACCGATTTAGTTCATGATTATAACGATATTCACTCATAATTGGACTTAATTTATACAGATAAGCGATTATTTCAATTCAGAATACCCTAAAAAACGCCGCTTTTTTTCTTCCTGCCAATTTAAATGCGCAAAACTTCATTTAACTCAAAGATTTAATTAATTTTTTGAGCGTATAACTCCCTCTAAAAACATCAAAATAGTCAAAAAAACAGATAAAAAATGAATTTTTTCTTCGGGGTTTTGCCTAAAGATGTGCTATTCCAAAGTAGAGAGCCTATAAAACTCTCCAGTAAGAAACGTGTTCAATTTTATCATCAAAGTGTGACCCACCCATGATGAATAAGAGCGAACGCAGCAGGCTATTTTCCTGTCGACTAACGGAGGACCCCGTGATGTTTAAACAGATGGAAAGCTATGCAACGCAACGCTTACACTTTTTTAACGATGCCGAAACCAAACTAAAAGCCATCGTGGCTATTCATTCTACGGTTCGCGGTCCAGCCATCGGTGGCTGTCGGTTTATTCCTTACACTGACGATGCCGATGCAATAACTGATGCTATAAGGCTGGCTCAAGGTATGAGCTATAAAGCAGCTCTCGCAGGCCTCCCCCATGGTGGAGGAAAAGCAGTTGTCATCGTTCCAAATCAGCCTTTTGATCGAGCCGCATTAATGCGCAGTTTTGGAGCATATATCAATATCTTAAATGGGGAATATATCACCGCAATGGACAGCGGAACCCAAGTCACTGATATGGACCAAATCAAGAAAAGCACCCATTGGGTAACCTGCACAAGTACCAGTGGAGATCCATCCCCCTATACCGCACTTGGAGTCTTTGAAGGTATTAAAGCTTCGGTTGAATTCAAACTACGAAGAAAAGATCTAACCGGCCTTCATGTCAGTATTCAAGGATTAGGTCATGTAGGTTATGAAGTTGCCAGGTTACTCCATCAAGCGGGCGCACGCTTAACCGTGACTGATATAGACCCAAGTAAAATTCAACTATGTAAAGAGCATTTCTCAGCAAAATCTGTAGAGCCTGAAGAGATTTACAACACTCCTGCAGATATTTTCTGCCCTTGTGGTTTAGGCGCCATTCTAAATACAGACACGATCAAACAACTACAAGTTTCTATTGTAGCGGGATCGGCCAACAACCAATTAGAGAAAGAGCGACATGGCGATCTGCTTTCAGAGCGCGGCATTTTATACGCTCCAGATTACCTAATTAATTCCGGCGGGCTCATATTTGTATCCTTACAGCACGCACAGAAATCAATAGCCGCTATACACCATAAGATCCTACAGATTGGCCCATCTTTACATCAAATCTATAGAGATTCAGAGCGCAGCGAACACAGTATTCACAGGATAGCTAACGAAAAAGCAGAAGCGATTATCAACGCATCTGAAGAAATTCACTCTGTCGCCTAATCAGTAAATTAGGCAACGGCAGGAGGCAAAAAATGACTAGCATTCACCCACTTCAGTACCTTGATCCTGAAGGAAACAAGACGCAAGACTTGCCCAACACTTGCACGTCTGACTGGTTATTACGCTGCTATCACTTCATGGTGCTTTCGCGTCAATTTGATACAAAAGCAATTGCACTTCAGCGAACAGGGCAATTAGGTACCTACGCTTCCCTTCTAGGATCTGAAGCTATTGATGTCCCCACAGCCTTAGCTATGCAAAAAAATGATGTACTCGTGCCCTACTATCGCAATCATGCTTGTCAAATAACGAGAGGCGTTCCTCTTGAGGAGGTTCTGCTCTACTGGGGAGGAGATGAACGAGGTAATGCAGCCGAAAAAATGCAACAGGATTTTCCAAACGCGGTACCTATTGCAACTCAAAGTTTGCATGCCTGTGGCGTAGCTTCAGCATTTAAAATTCGCAACCAAAAACGAGCAGCAGTGACACTCATTGGAGACGGCGGCACCTCCAAAGGTGATTTTATGGAAGCACTGAACGTTGCAGGCGTGTGGCAGCTACCCGTGGTCTTTATTATCAATAATAACCAATGGGCCATATCAGTACCGCGTCATATTCAATCAGCCGCCGCTCAGTTAGCTGACAAAGGACTAGCGGCAGGCATCCCCAGTATGCAGGTCGATGGTAATGACCCTATTGCTATGCAGCAAGCAGTACAACAAGCACTCAACCGCGCTTATGAAGGTAAAGGGGCAACCCTGATTGAAGCGATCAGTTATCGTTTAAGTGACCACACAACCGCAGATGATGCGACCCGTTATCGCCCTAGCGATGAGCTTAAAGTCGCATGGGAAAAAGAGCCGCTAAAACGACTACGTAATTATTTAGTGTCCCAACAGTTATGGGATGAATCAAAAGAACAAGCCTTGCATGAAAAGATCAGCACACTGGTGCAAACCGCAGCTGATAAATATGTTGCGATGCCGCCTCAACCTGTTAGCAGTATGTTTGATTATCTGTACTTCGAACCTACAGAGCAATTACAAGAACAGCGAGATTGGGCTGAAGTTCGTGCGATGACTGGAGGGAGCCACTATCAAGAAGGGGAGTCGTCATGAAACATAACGTCTGTTTACTTGAAGCGGTTAATCTTGCACTCGCTTCTGAGATGCGCCGTGATGAAGAAATTATTACCTTAGGTGAAGATATAGGCGTCAACGGTGGAGTCTTTAGAGCCACCGATAACCTAAGAGATGAATTTGGCGTTAAACGTGTCATGGATACTCCTTTAGCCGAAACCATGATTGCAGGGCTGAGTATAGGCATGGCAAGCCAGGGCTTGAAACCTATCGCTGAAATCCAGTTTATGGGCTTCATCTTTCCAGCATTAGAGCAGATCATCTGTCACGCGGCTCGAATCAGAAACCGTACTCGCGGCCGTTTAAGCTGCCCACTCGTCATTCGTGCACCGTTTGGCGGAGGTATTCACGCGCCAGAACATCATTCCGAAAGTACTGAAGCATTACTGGCCCATATACCCGGACTCAAAGTTGTAATTCCCTCCTCCCCTGCCCGTGCATACGGTTTACTATTAGCCGCTATACGCGACCCTGATCCAGTCATATTTTTAGAGCCAAAACGGATCTACCGCAGTCAGCAACAAGAGATAGATGACAATGCCATTGCTCTTCCTATAGGACGCTGCTTCACCCTTAAGGAGGGTAGCGATATCACACTCGTCAGCTGGGGAGCAATGATCAGCGAAACCCTTGCTGCAGCGGAGGCTCTGGCAGACAGTAATATCAAGTGCGAAGTTATCGATGTTGCCAGCGTAAATCCCCTTGATATGGAAACAATCCTATCTTCTGTTAAGAAAACAGGGCGCTTAGTCATTATTCATGAGGCCGCTCGTAGTGGCGGCGTGGGCGCAGATATTTCAGCGTCTGTCGCCGAAAATGCACTACTTGACCTTCAAGCGCCTATCGCACGTGTGACTGGCTACGACACCATAATGCCCTATTTCCGCTTAGAAAATCATTACCTTCCAAACAGCCAAGATATTATAGATGCAGTCACCCAAACAATGGAGTTTGTATGAAATATTTCAAATTACCCGATTTAGGTGAAGGTTTACCTGAAGCAGAGATACTAGAATGGCATGTGAATGAAGGTGATACTGTTGATTTAGACCAGCCTCTTGTATCAGTAGAAACTGCAAAAGCCATAATCGAAGTACCCTCCCCCCAGCAAGGTAAAGTGGCTCATTTATTCGGCCAACCCGGTGAAACAATCCATACAGGCGAGCCTCTTCTCGAGTTTGAAGGCAATGATGATCAAGATTCTGGCACAGTAGTAGGAGAGATACCCCAAGCTGCAAAAGGCAACGGCAGTAGCGACGAATTTATTATTGGAGCAGCACCCAGTACACGTTCAACTCAAGCCCTCAACCGTTCATCTAGCCGAGCCACACCCGCAGTTAGAGCTTTAGCTAAACGTTTAAACATTGAACTGTCACATATCAAAGGCAGTGGACATGATGGGCACATCACACCGGCTGATATTGAGAAAGCTGCAAAATTGGAACAAGCCCATGGTAAAGCAGAGCCTTTACGCGGTGTTCGAAAACACATGGCCTTGGCGATGATTAAATCCCATTCAGAAGTCGTACCGGTCACCATTAACGAGGATGCTAATATCAACGCCTGGCCCGAAGGGACAGACGTGACTATACGACTCATACATGCCATTGCGGAAGGCTGCAAAATCCAACCCTCTTTCAATGCCTGGTTTGATGGAGAATCTTTGAGTAGACGAATACATAGCAGAATCGATTTAGGTGTGGCGGTTGATACTGAACAAGGGCTTTTTGTACCCGTCCTAAGAGATATAGGTAATCGAACTCAGGCGGACCTAAGGGCCGGCTTGGACCTCCTAAGGAGTGATGTAAAAAAACGCACAATTCCAGCAAAAGAGCTGCAGGGATCAACCATAACTCTGAGTAATTTTGGAACTATGACTGGCCGCTATGCCAATCCTATTATCGTACCACCTCAGGTAGCTATTTTAGGTGCGGGCGTCATCCGTAAAGAAGCCTGCGTCATTGACGACCGTATAGAGATACAACAAATACTTCCTCTCTCTCTTAGCTTTGATCATCGGGCATTAACAGGCGGGGAAGCTTCACGTTTTTTAATGACAATAATTGAAGATTTAAAAAAACAGTCCATATAACCCTTTAATTAAAAAGGCTTTTTTATAAAGACATTTTGAGAAAAAATTAATCAAAGAAATAACATTAAGCCGCCAGAATTAAAAATTCTGAACTACACTGACAATATAGGCTGAATATTTTTTACTAGAAACTTTTGATCGAAACAGTCTTTAGTCCATAGCAACACTAGGCTGCAAAAAGGTGACATCTATGAGTATCTTTGACCATTATAAAGCCCGCTATGATTCTGTACAGCAAGAAGAATATAGCTTGGACGAGTACCTCCAGCTTTGTAAAGAAGATCCAACAATTTATGCGGATGCCTCTGAACGAATGCTAAAAGCCATTGGTGAACCCGAGATGGTCGACACCGCATCAGATCCTAGACTCAGTCGTATCTTCTCGAATAAGTTAATCAAGCGTTACCCTGCTTTTAGTGAATTCTATGGTATGGAAGAAGCCATAGAGAATATTGTTTCCTACTTTAAGCATGCAGCTCAAGGCTTAGAGGAACGCAAACAAATACTCTATTTATTAGGCCCTGTTGGCGGTGGTAAATCCTCGCTGGCTGAGCGTTTAAAATATCTAATGCAGAATATTCCGTTTTACGCCATTAAGGATTCACCTGTATTTGAATCACCCTTAGGTTTGTTCAAACCTGAAGAAGATGGCGAGATATTAGAACAAGAATATGGCATCCCAAAGCGCTATATCAAAGGCATCATGTCCCCTTGGGCGGTAAAAAGACTGCATGAATACGGTGGGGATCTCTCAAAATTCCGTGTCGTAAAACTATACCCTTCGATCCTTGATCAGATCGCAATTGCCAAAACAGAGCCCGGCGATGAGAACAACCAAGACATCTCAAGCTTGGTGGGTAAAGTTGATATCAGAAAGCTCGAAGATTTTCCTCAGCATGACCCTGATGCATACAGTTTCTCTGGTGCGCTATGCCGCGCAAATCAGGGAATGATGGAGTTTGTTGAGATGTTTAAAGCACCCATTAAAGTGCTACATCCACTTTTAACGGCAACTCAGGAAGGAAACTATAATAGTACCGAAGGAATGGGAGCGATCCCATATGACGGCATACTCCTAGCGCACTCGAATGAATCAGAGTGGCAAACATTTAAAAACAATAAAACCAATGAAGCATTTATTGACCGTATTTATATCGTCAAAGTCCCCTACTGCTGCCGTGTTACTGAAGAGATTCATATTTACGAAAAACTTTTAGAAAACAGTTCATTGAATCATTCACCCTGTGCACCAGACACGCTCAATATGTTGGCACAGTTTACCGTTTTATCGCGTATGAAAGAGCCTGAAAACTCAAGTCTCTTTTCAAAAATGCGAGTTTATGACGGGGAAAATTTAAAAGATACTGACCCTAAAGCCAAATCGATGCAGGAATATAAAGATTCTGCTGGCGTTGATGAAGCGATGAATGGGCTATCCACACGTTTCGCCTTCAAAATTCTCTCTAAAGTATTCAACTTTGATCCATCTGAAGTTGCCGCAAACCCTGTGCACCTTCTCTATGTACTTGAAAAAGAGATAGAACAACAGCAATTTCCAGCAGAAACACAAGAACGCTACCTTGGATTCTTAAAAGAGTTTATTGCACCTAAATACATTGAATTCCTAGGAAAAGAGGTACAAACCGCCTATTTGGAATCCTACTCAGAGTACGGCCAGAACATATTTGATCGTTATGTCACATATGCAGATTTTTGGATTCAAGATCAAGAATACCGAGACCCTGAAACCGGTGATATTCTTGATAGACAGGCCATTAACGAAGAACTCGAAAAAATTGAGAAACCCGCAGGAATTAGTAACCCCAAAGACTTCCGTCATGAGATAGTCAATTTTGTACTACGTGCTAGAGCCAATAATAACGGGCAAAACCCCTCTTGGATGGGGTATGAAAAAATGCGCTCAGTTATCGAGAAGAAAATGTTCTCGAATACAGAAGATCTGCTTCCAGTGATCTCTTTCAATGCCAAAGGATCAAGTGATGAGCAAAATAAACATGGTGAGTTTGTTAAACGCATGATTAAACGTGGCTACACAGAAAAACAAGTCCGTTTATTATCGGAATGGTATATACGCGTAAGAAAGTCGCAATAACGAGATGAATATATAAGACATTCAATTGGGCAATGGCCTGCCCAATTTTTATATTCAGGCATTTTATCAGCCGTCTTGGGGATAGAAGTATGAGTTACATCATCGATCGTCGCCTTAACTCAAAGAACAAGAGTACGGTTAACCGCCAAAGGTTTCTACGCCGCTATAAAAAGCATATTAAAGATGCCGTAGAAGATGCCGTCAATAACCGTTCAATTCAAGACATTGAACAGGGCGGCAATGTAACCATCCCTAGAAGAGATATTTCAGAACCCGTCTTTCACCACGGAGAAGGAGGTATTCGAAATAAGGTATTCCCGGGTAACAAAGAGTTTGTTGTAGGGGATGAATTCCAGCGCCCTCAGGGCGGTTCAGGTGGTGGCCCTGGGGAAGGTAAAGCAAGTAATCAAGGTGAGGGAGAAGATGAATTCACCTTTCAAATCAACCAAGAGGAGTTTTTAGATTTTATGTTTGATGGGTTAGAGCTCCCATACCTTGTCAAAAAACAGCTCAATAATACCGTTCAATATGAAACACGCAGAGCCGGTTTCACCAATGCTGGCAGCCCAGATAAAATACATATCGTTCGCTCGCTTAAAGCAGCACACGCACGCCGAATCGCTCTAACAGGTAAAGATAGACGTAAGATTCGCGCGCTGAAACAAGAGATTTCAGAATTAGAACCCCTACTCCCTAATGAACAGATTGAAAAACAAATAAACCAGTTGAAAGAGGAGATCGATTCGTTAACCAAAAAGCTAAAACGAGTCCCCTTCTTAGATGACTTTGATATTAAATATAACAATCTTATCAAAGTCCCTGTACCTTCAAGTAAAGCGGTTATGTTTTGTCTCATGGATGTTTCTGGCTCAATGACACAAAGCATTAAAGATATGGCCAAACGCTTCTTTATCTTGCTCTATCTTTTTCTAAAACGAAATTACAAACAGATTGAAGTTGTCTTTGTCCGCCACCATACCCATGCAAAAGAGGTAGACGAAGAGGAGTTTTTCTATTCGCGAGAAACTGGTGGTACGATCGTTTCCAGTGCATTAGACCTTTCCTCTGAGATCATAGAGAAACGATACTCACCTTCAGATTGGAACATTTACATTGCACAAGCCTCTGACGGAGACAATTGGGATGGGGATTCTACAAAATGCTCTCAAGTATTAAGTGAAAATATACTAAAACAGGTTCAATATTTTGCTTATGTAGAGATAACCACAGGTGCTCACCAGAACCTCTGGTATGAGTATGAAAAACTCACCTCAGCATGGCCCGAATGCTTTGCAATGCAGCAGATTAAAACACCCGCCGATATCTTTCCCGTTTTTCGTAGCTTATTCGAGAAGAAAATTGAGGGGGCTGCATGAAAAAAAAGCCTATATCTACAGGTTCCGAATGGACCTTTGACCTTATTGCTGAATACGATAAAGAGATCGGAAGAATAGCCGCTGAATTTGGTTTAGATACTTACCCCAACCAAATTGAAGTCATTACGTCGGAACAGATGATGGATGCATATGCTTCCATCGGGATGCCGCTGAACTACAACCACTGGTCATTCGGCAAGCAGTTTGTAGAAACGCACCAGAACTACAAACGCGGCCGTATGGGCTTGGCCTACGAAATCGTGATCAATTCTGATCCCTGCATCTCCTATTTAATGGAAGAAAATACCATTACGATGCAAGCGCTCGTTATTGCCCATGCCTGCTATGGCCATAACTCATTTTTCAAAGGCAACTATCTCTTTAAAACATGGACCGATGCTTCAGCGATTATAGACTACCTTCTTTTCGCTAAAAGCTATATCAGCCACTGCGAAGAACGATACGGTGTCGATGCCGTTGAGGAGTTACTCGACTCTTGCCACGCCTTAATGAACTACGGCGTTAACCGCTATATGCGTCCTCAACCTTTAACCACCGATGAAGAGAAAGAGAGGCAACAAGCACGCGAGGAATATATCCAGCGTCATATAAATGATTTGTGGAATACAATCCCCAAAAAAGAGGAAGAAAGTAATCAAGAAGCTCCTCACTTCCCCAAAGAACCCGAAGAAAACATCCTTTACTTTATTGAAAAAAACGCCCCCCTTTTAGAACCATGGCAGCGCGAGATAGTACGTATAGTCCGTAAAGTTGCACAATATTTTTACCCTCAAAAACAAACCCAAGTCATGAACGAGGGTTGGGCCTGCTTTTGGCATTACACTTTACTGCATCAGCTTCACAATGAAGGGCTAGCTTCTGAGGGTTTTATGATGGAGTTCCTTCACTCCCATACCAGTGTCGTATACCAACCTCCCTTCGATAGTCCTTATTTCAATGGTATTAACCCTTACACGCTGGGTTATAACATGATGCAAGATATTAAACGTATATGCGAAAACCCAACTGAAGAAGATCGTGAATGGTTTCCTGAAATAGCTGGGAGCGATTGGAAGAAAACACTCGATTACGCTATGCGGAACTACAAGGATGAAAGCTTTATCTTGCAGTATCTCTCACCCCACTTAATAAGAGAGTTACACCTGTTCACTATTATGGATAACTCTGAAAAAGCCAATTTAGCCGTCACTGCTATCCATAACGAATCAGGCTATCGACAAATAAGAGAAGACCTAGCCGCACAATATAATTTAGGTAACAGAGAACCTAATATTCAAATTTTTAATGTTGATGTTCGCGGAGACCGCAGTTTAACACTCAGGCATTTTATCCATAACAAGCAACCATTGAGTGAAACATCCTCCGAAGTTCTGCGTCACATTCACAGGCTGTGGGGTTTTGACATACACTTGGAGTCCGTTTTTCCTGACGGAACCATCAGTAAAAGCTACCACTGCCCAGAACAGTCTAAAGATGAAGAGCCTGACCTATTAACATAATGGATGTTTTTAAGATGCTTGATTCTCGTTATACTGCAAAGCAAAACGCCTGACTGAGATAAGAATATGGACTGTTTGTTTTGCAAAATTATTAATAAAGAGATACCCGCGCAGATCATTTATGAAGATGAGCATGTTCTCGCGTTTAATGACATAAGCCCACAGGCCCCTACTCATGCGCTTATAATTCCACGAAAACATATTTCAACACTTAACGATATTGAGTCCGGTGATGAAGCTCTTGTGGGTCATATGATAAAAACCGCTGCTGATATCGCAAAAAAAATGGGTTTTGATGAAAGTGGATATCGCACAGTTTTTAATTGCAATGAAGATGGTGGCCAAACCGTTTACCACATTCATTTACACCTACTTGGTGGAAAAGCGATGGGGTGGCCTCCATACCAAGATACACTGAAGCAATCGATCACTTAAAGCTGCTCAGTTATGGTTAAGCTTACCTATGTAAGCTTGCCGCCGATAAACTTATTAATAAAAGTGTAAAATAAACCCGAGCTAAAGCACCCACTTTAATAATAGCTCCCCCTTCTAAACGGCTCTGTAATTGGAAGTAGTATCCAAAGAGAATATAATTACAGTTAATAATGTAATACCACGTATAACAGAGAATAAGCGTTGCCCATGTTTAAGGAAAATCAGCAACCAAGCGACAATGATAACGGAATAGAGACAAGTAAATCCTCCTATACTGCTCCCTACCGTCATCGCGGATATAAGAAAGCACTTTACGCGCTACGTGATGCACTTGATAACCAAAATGCAGTTATTCTAAAAGGTGTTGAAGGGACTGGGAAAACAACTTTAATCTCTGAACTGATGAGCGATTATCAACGCAAAGGCGTTCCTGTTATTCGCTTTAGCTCCAAATTAACTAAAGTTTCTCAATTTTATTCCCAACTTGCTGACTGCCTCGAAGTTCCTAAACATAAGAAAGACTTAATTCGTGCTCTTCGAAATACAAAAAAAGCGGGGCAATATTGCTTAGTTGTTATTGACCAAGAAGCTATAGAATCATCTGCAGATATTGCAGAGACCTTAAAACAGCTCTGCCTGACCTCCGAAACAACGGCAAGATCCATTAAACTCGTCGTTGTACGAAAAGACTATTTAGTAATCCACACGGAAGGAACCCCCGAAGCGGATTTTCATAACTGGATAAAAACTGAAGTCACCTTAGATCCTCTTCAAACAGATGATATTGAAGGTTATATCTACTACCTTTCTGCCATCAAAGGACTACAGCCTACTCCTTATGAGATAGGCACTGACTTTATCATGATTGAGCAGTCAGAGGGCCGTATTAGCCGCCTGAAAGCGCTTTTACTTCCCCTTATTCATAAGGATGTGATTACACAGCGAGATTTTAATAAATCAGAAAAAGGAAACAAACCCCTCCATTCAAACCATTCTGGAGTCATTGCTTTCACTTTCATTATTATTCTCGCTATTGGCGTAGGCATTAATCACTTTCTTTTTTCCGATACCCCCAAACCTAAAGAAGCATTAGCCGCGGCAAAAAATAACACCGTTCCTGCTGAGCAAACTGTATTCGCGGAATCTACCGCTAGCGATAATTCAAACTATATTGTGACGCCCCCGAGCATTTCGAATATAGAAAAAGCTGAATATACTGATCTACCTATTCTAGATAGCGACATAGCGGCAAACGAACAAACGCAACTAATCGAGAAACAACTTAAGGAGCAGCTTGAAGCAACTGCTCAGATTACGTCTGAAATAAAATCTGACAACGATGTTGAAATAACTGCCTCAATCCCTGCCACTCAAACTCAGATAAAACAAACCTCTGAAGATATTTCAGCGCTCACTCAAGATGAATTCCAAACTGAGATGAAAATACGGCTGTTATTACTAGAGCAGGAACTCACAGAAGCCGTGGTTGAAAACAACCGCCTCAAAATTGCATTACTCGAGACAAAAAATGAGAAAACCACCGAGATTATCGAGAAATCTCAACAGCAACTTCCCAACGCTGCACAAAAAAACTCAGTCACTCCTGTCAACCAAAACATCATAGACTCACCGGTGGTATCAGCCACGGAGAAGACTGAAGAGAAGACTGAAGAGAAGCAAATGGACGTTGACCGTACACAAGACTCTAACAAAGAAGCAGCGTTTAATATTACCAGTGCAGAAACAAGCGAACCTGAAGTTAGCGTTTCAAATTCAGGCGATAAAGAAAAACCAATGAATGATCTAGAAGCAGCCTCTAACGCTATCGCTCGTTGGGAAGAGGCGTGGCAAGCACAGAATCATGAAATCTATTCAGACAGTTATACGGCCAGCTTTAACGGCGCTTACAAAACTCACCAGCGTTGGCTAAAGAAAAGATATGACGCCCTAACCTCTCCGGGCTGGATAAAGCTGTCCCGTAGCGAGCTTACAAATATCCAACACTCCAACTCTGATATAAAGGTAGATTTTTGGATAACTTATGAAGCAGACAATGGCTATAAAGATAAAACGTTGAAACGGCTCAGCTTGACAAAGGTTGATGGCGAATGGCTTATTAATAAAGAACAAAATTTGCAAGTTAAACCTTTCTTTTAAGCTGAAACGAAATATCACTCTAGGATAACTAAGCCGAGCAATCCCAAAGCCTCCTTTCAACTGTGAAAATTAAACCACCTACCACCTACACAGGCGGTGGTTTAATTATGATGTGACGGAAAGTCCGCAGCATGCTTTCCGATCCACTCTAAAGCTGCTTCTTCAGAACTCAATTCACGCCCTTCACGCGTTAATATCTCTTGACGATACTCTTCGATATAACAAACCTGTTCAACCATTCTAACGGCATAGGCCGTAGCTAGATCAGAAAACCCTATGCCAATTAAATACCGATCCCCTTCTCCTTTACACCATACGATATGACCTATCGTTTTGAACGGCGGATGATCGAGGGAGATCTCAACTTCTACAGCCTCCCCTACATTCATTAATCTATCAGATACGCAGGACAAACCACCCGCACTGACATCACAGGTACTCACCTGCTGCGCGCCGGTTTTAGAGGAATGAGAAGATGATAGTTCGGATAAGCACTGATGGGCAGAATCAGGGCTAAAAATCTGTATGGGTATACTTGCAGGGTGTCTAATAAAACGTCGAGGCATAACAACTCTCCTCTCTACACATATTATTAAGTGTAGACCTTAAACAAAAATAGGGAGCTATTTGCTCCCTATTCACGCCCAAGTTTGAACACTCAGTCAACAATTCCTAATTAAAAGAATTCCCTGAGCGGGTATTTGTGATTAACCGTTCGCAAGCAGCTCTCGCAAATCGATAATAGAAGCATTCGCTCTAGATATATAATTGGCCATAACTAATGAGTGATTAGCAAAAAGCCCAAAGCCCCCGCCGTTTAAAATAACAGGGCTCCATACCGTTTCCTGAGTCGCTTCAAGCTCTCGGATGATTTGACGTAAGCTAACTCTCGCATTCTTTTTATCCAATACAGGACCAAAATCATGTTCAATAGCTTTCAATATGTGCAACAAGGCCCATGCAGACCCACGCGCTTCATAAAACACATCATCAATTTCTAGCCAGGGCGTTTTCACTTCCGTTTCATTGGTAGCCTGAGTTGATTGCTCTGCAGCAGTATCTCCAGCCAAATCGGTATTCAATCGCTTTTGACCTACACTGGCACTCAAACGCTGGGACAAGCTACCCAAACGCGTTTGCACATCACCTAACCAATTATTTAAGTTATCAGCGCGCGCAAAAAACTGCGCTTCAGACTGTTCAGTATTTGCCAAAGCAAGCTGGTAGCTCACTAAGGCTTCCAAGCCTTCTTTATATTGCGATTCAGTTGACGGAATTAACCAACTATTTGAATCAAAATTCAATTGAGGCTCAGTTACCGTCAATGCAGGGTATTCAACTGACTGAGACTGTGAACGACTAAAATCTTTGCGCATTGCACGAGCGAGATCTCTAGACTGAATCAACACCCCGTATTCCCAGTTACTTATATTATCCAACCATAAACCAGGAGGAAGTTTATCGTTGGTGATATAACCGCCCGGCTTATGAAGCAAAGTATCAACTACTCGATGCAAAGTATAAACAGAGCTATACCCTGTGGTGACTTTAACCCCTCTAGTCTCGGCATCCAATTTAGCTTCATCAACCGGCTCAAATGAATTAGGTGTGATACTCCAATAAACCCCGAGCGGTAAAGATATGACAAGCACCAACAGCACAACTGATAAAACAGCGCGGCTAATTTTACCGCCTGGCATGTTATCCCAAGAATCTAAACACCAATCGACCAAAAATCCCATGATCATCCCTCAACTAAAAAAGCGTCATTGCAGCGTTGACTGCAGTAATTACAAATATCTCTCAGCAATAAACTGTTTATTACTCACGGTACCCACAAAAACTAGCATAGGCTTATAACTATTCTATCTTCAATCACAGCTCTCGACACCTATAGATAAGATTTTCCAGAAAAGAAGTGGATTAAAGCAGCAGGTCCAGCCTTTAAAAAAGACAAATATAGAACCCAAGTCAGTATTTAGGACAACAAAATCTGCTTTTTCTGTAGAACCACCCTAATTTACACACATCGTTTGCTATAGTGATTGAAAACGTGCGGCCATGAATAAAACTATTTTAAATACTTTACATAGACCATATGCGCACGACTCTTCTGCAACGGACCGCAGCTAGGTAACGAAATGAGTAAAAACGAAGGCATTAAGCCACTCAAGATTCTATTTACGATTTTATCAGTCATTCTCATTTCTGCACTTGCAGTCTTCAGTTATGCCCTTTGGGAAGATGTAAAAAGCACTGAGCTAGATAAGCTCTATAAAGAAAACCAAACACTTATTAATCAAAGCCTCTCATTCTTTGACCAACAAACACGATTGATCGTCAAAACAGTACAACCTCGCTTCATCTTCCCCAAACTACAATCCAAAGCCGTTAATAACATATTTGATTACTTAAGCTCGGCAACAGATGAAGTTGCAGTCTACTCACTCATTGATCTACAAGGCAATACGTTACTCAGTAGAGGATAATTACCGCACCTAAGCTATCCGAGCAAAGCAGCACAATTATTGAGCGTGTTAGAACAAGCCAAACGGCTCAGATAGGCTACCTACATAAAGCGGGGATCTTAGGGGAATCATTTCTTCCATTTTACGTTCCGTTATTAGATAAGAATAAGGCGGTTTCGTCGATCGTGGTTGCGTTTTATCGAATACAGGGCGATAAGTCGATTATGAAAAACCTCATCACTCCTGACGGTAACACCATTTGGTTACTTGGCGAACGTGGTCAAGTTCGCCTTTCTTACCCTATACCCAGAGGGTTTGTTTCAGATCTATTTGGCTGGCGTTTATCTACAGAAACCACTTCCACGATTCAATATAACCTTCAATCAGGGTTGACTAAACAAGGCCTAGCATTAGAAGTTAAAGGACAGCATGTTTTAGCTAATGTGGGTTATATTCCTGAATATCAGCTGATAACTTTAAATTCCCATCCCACAGGAAAGCTTTTCCATACGTGGATCGAACGCATGCAGCCCGTGGCAGCCATATTCGCACTTTTCCTATTAGCCGCACTGTTTGCTTATCGTGTTGCTCTACAAATAAGTAGCAAAATATCAGATGCGCGCCTTAAAGCAGAAGGAAATGTTCATAAGCTTTCAAAAGCAATTGAGCAAAGCCCAAACAGTGTAGTTATAACGGATAACAATTGGAGCATCGAATACGCAAATAGCCATTTTGACCTTGCTAACGCTAAGCCAAACGCAAGAGATGAAGCGAAAGGCCACAATATAATCGATTACCCTCCTTACACCGTTTTAACGAATGAGATAGATAAAATAAGTAACGAGATCTCTACTAGTGGCAACTGGTTTGGCGAACGTAAAACTGGACACGATGGGAAATGGTACTCTTTTTCTATCAGCCACATCACCAACCCAAATGATAAAATCACCCACTATGTCACAGTTGTACAGGATATTAGTGGCCGTAAACAAGCAGAAGCTGAGCTATTCAAGCAAGCAAACTTTGACCCCCTTACAGGACTTCCTAACCGCCGTAGAACCAATCAAAATCTTACGAAAGAGTTACAAACCGCCTGGAAAGATAAAAAGAAAGTTGCTGTGTTATATCTTGATATAGACAACTTTAAAAACGTGAACGATACCTTCGGCCATATGGTTGGCGATCAATTATTGCAATTAGTTGCCGCAAGGTTACTTAAAAGCTGCAAAGGCAAAGCCAAAATATGTCACATAAGCGGTGATGAATTCCTTGTATACGCCACATACAGCGATAAAAAGGAGGTAACAAAGCTAGCTGATCAAATACTCAAAGATGTTGAAACTCCGGTGCTGATCGAAGGTAAGCAGATTTTCATATCGGTAAGTATCGGTATTTCACGCTACCCTGAAGACAACAATGATGTTGTGGGCTTAATCAAATTTGCTGATATAGCTCTTTTTGAATCTAAAAAATATGGTCGTAATTGCTTTAGCTTTTTCAATCACGACTTAGATCGGCGCTTAAAACGTAAACACGCCATTGAATCTGAATTGCGTACAGCATTGCAGCACAATGAAATTCAAATGGTTTACCAAAGCAAAAATGATGTGAATACAGGGCAGATCATCGGGTTTGAGGCACTTATGCGATGGAAAAGCTCCGTCCTAGGCCCGGTCAGCCCCGTAGAGTTTATCGAAATAGCTGAAGAGATAGGTGTAATTAGTGCCTTAGGAGAGTTTGCCCTCCATCAAGCCTGTAACGATCTAATAGAGTTTCAAAAGTTTAGTGACCGTATGTTACGCATGGCTGTGAACCTTTCTATCCGACAGCTAAATGATGACAGTGTTATCGATATGGTCAGCAACGCTATCAATGAAACAGGTGTTGACCCAAGTACACTTGAACTCGAAATTACAGAGAGCCTTTTAGCCGAGAACATTAATAAGCTTCTTCCTCGGTTAGAAAAACTGCTTGAGTTGGGTACCTCACTGACAATCGATGATTTTGGAACGGGCTATAGCTCATTGAGTTATCTCACCACGTTCCCAGTTTCCACCCTAAAAGTAGATCGCGCATTTGTGAAAGACATGGTTTTTAACAACAACGATGCAACCCTAACGCGTACCATTATATCGATGGCTCACGCGTTAAAAATGAAAGTAGTTGCGGAAGGTATCGAAGACAGAGATCAGTTGGCGATGTTACAGGAATATGGCTGTGATATTGGCCAGGGGTATTTATTCAGTAAACCCATTCCTCGATCAGAGGTTATTACGCTAATTGAAACAGAAAATCTTCCAACAACCGTAGGATTTAGAACTAAATAAACGGGAAAAAAATAAAGCCCCCGTTTAACTTGCTTATTCATGAGTTTTAACTTGCTCGTAACGAGGGAGGCACTGAGCCTGCAAGGGTGCTGCTAAGCCCGCAAGGGTGCTTGTAACTGCAGCCGCAACGTAGGAATGCGATTAGAACATCAATGAAAAATGGATTTTCAAGACTGAAAATACTTACCCTTGCACTTATCCTTAGTCTGTAACCTTACCTCTCAATACATAACTGAACAGAATCCACACAAAAACAAAATTAAATTCGATCCTCTGTTTCTGGGTATTGCTGACGAATATAATTAAGATCATCCCCTTCCAATAAGGATAAGAAAACATCAACTAAACGCCTATCTAGATGAGAGCCTGAAATTCTCTTGAGTTCACTTATAGCTTCTTCATCACTCCAAGCGTCCTTGTAACTCCTTTTTGATACGAGTGCATCAAACACATCAACAACCGCAACAATGCGAGCAGCGAGAGGAATTTCATCTCCAACCAGCCCCTTTGGATAACCCGAACCGTCAACCTTTTCATGATGGTAATGCGCTATATCTCGAGCCATATTAAAAAAGGAGCTATCACCCAATATTTTTGAACCGGCACTAGGGTGCATCCGCATAATACTCCATTCATCCTCGGTCAAAGAACCCGGTTTATTAAGAATATTATCAGGTGTCGTTATTTTCCCTACATCGTGCATCATACTTGAATAACCAAGCCTACGAACAACCTCAGGGGATAACCCAATCGCTTTACCTAACTCTTCACAGTAAGATTTAACACGGTTGATATGGTTACCTGTATCTAAATCTTTATAATCACAAACCAGAGCCAGCTTTTTAATGGTTTCTAAGTTTGCTTCATAGAGATCCTGCGTACGCTCCCTAATACGATCCTCTAAGCAAGCATTAATCTCATTTAATTCCTTATTCAGCCTTTGTTGCTCTTTATATAGATGTCGAGTTCTTAGATGTGACCCTACACGCGCTCTAAGCTCTTCGTGACTAAACGGCTTAGTAATATAATCATTAGCACCATCACTTAATAATTCACACAGCAACTCTTCTTGATCATGCTGGGTAACAACAATCAGCGGTATTTGATCATAGGTTGAGCAAGAACGAACTAAATGTGTAAATTCACGTCCATCCATCTCTGGCATTTCAATATCAGTCAAAATCAAATCAATATCATCATGCTTCTGTAACTCTCGCCACGCCTCTTGTCCATTAGGGCAAAGAATTGGGCTACATCCTAACTGCTCAAGCATCTGTCCATATAATGCCAATAAAGCAAGACTGTCCTCAGCCACTAAAACATTAAAGCGCTCACCGGAGATGTGCTGACAAAACTGCAGTGTTTCTTTACGCTGAATAACATTGTTAACACGTTCTAATAGAAAAGCCTGCGTGCAATTTTTGAGTATAAAATCAGTCACACCCGCCTGAAAACAACTACGCTTCAGTTCCATAGATCGTATGGAAGAGACAACAATAATAGGTACTAATAAGAATTCAGATTGAGATTTTATCTTCCCGGATAATGCTACACACTCAGTATCTGGAAGTTCTGCTCCCATTAGAATTAAATCAGGAATGGAGTGACCAAGATCTTTAAGGCAGCTTTCACCCGTTTGGTGCAGCTTCACGCGATAGCCTGCGCCTTCAAGCACCGCCTTATAAAATGTCCTTATTGTTGAACTGCCATCAACCACAAATATGGTTTGCTGCATCCTTTTACACTCCAGAAATAAAAGCCTTATTAAAAGAAGGTGATTTATAGTCTTCTTTTATAACATCACTAATAAAAAATTCTCTACTAAACATTAGGCTACTTTAAATAAAATTCAATTATTAACTGGAATAACATATGAAATAATGCAGTAAAGCCCGCATTAAAACATCCGAAAAAATTAATATTTTCATAGTGTTACCTCCACGTGATTTAGATCAGTGGCATTTATGCTGCATTGCGTCATAATGGAGTCATATAGTTAGGATATCTTTTAACGTAACGCCAGTTATTCAGTATGGGTATCTACACAATACTTTTTAGGATCCCGAGGTTTTTATGGTTATTCAAGATAAGCCACCACTACATGACCAGTTAGAGTTTTTTATAGAGCAAGCGGAACAAGCTCGCCCTATTCGTACTGCTGTTGCGCACCCTGTCGATAACAACAGCCTTATTGGCGCGGTTGAAGCCGCAGAGCATGGCCTTATTATTCCCACCTTAGTAGGTCCGGAAAATAAAATAAGGGCGGTAGCTGAAGAACAGAACCTTAATATCAGTGACTTTGAACTGATCAATACTGAACACAGCCATGCGGCTGCAGAATTGGCGTGTGAGCTTGTTAAAAAAGGCGATGCTGAAGCACTGATGAAAGGTCACCTTGGTACTTCTGAACTGTTACGCGCGGTTGTTCACAAAACTAAAGGGATACGTACAGAGCGCCGCCTGAGTCATGTATTTGTATTCGATGTGCCTAATTACCATAAACCTCTTATCATTACAGATGCGGCCATTAATATTGCGCCAGACTTGAACTGTAAAAGAGATATAACTCAGAATGCTATCGACTTCTGTCGAGCATTAGGAGTAGAAAGCCCGAAAGTTGCTATTCTTTCCGCAGTCGAAAAAGTAAAACCAAACATACTTAGTACGATTGATGCTGCAGCACTTTGCAAAATGGCTGATCGTGAACAGATTACTGGTGGTATCATTGATGGTCCATTAGCTTTCGATAATGCAATATCCCAGCAAGCAGCGATAGATAAACATATCGTCTCCGACGTTTCAGGGGATGCCGATATCTTGCTAGCGCCTGATTTAGAATCAGCCAATATGATTGCTAAACAGCTAATCTATTTAGCAAACGCAAAGTCTGCGGGCATAGCATTAGGCGCCAAAGTACCTATTATTCTGACCAGCCGCGCAGATAAAACACTCGCTCGTTTGGCTTCCTGCGCCCTAGCCTCACACATGGTTCACCATAGAAACAGATAATTATGCATACGATTCTGACGGTTAATGGCGGCTCATCAAGCCTAAAATGTGCTCTTTTCGAACTAAAAAACGAGACATTCTCGCTCCTATACAATTTTAAACTAGGCAACATTTTAAATGACGCCTCTTTTAAAGCTATCGATAAAACGGGAACGGTTGTTGAAAACAGCACACCTGACTTTAGTGAGATCCCTGCAGAAGGGAGGCACCAGGCATGCTTAAATGCGGTGCTGACATGGTTAGAACATACGCTGCCAAATAATACACTTAAGGCTATAGGCCATAGAGTCGTTCATGGCGGCAGTACATTTGACGAACCTCAGCTTATTGATGATCGATTAATCGAGCAACTCAGCGCCTTAATCCCTCTCGCGCCACTTCACCAGCCTTTTAACTTAAAGTTAATAGAAGCCTGTCGGGCGCTGGCACCAAAGCTCCCTCAAGTCGCTTGTTTTGATACGATGTTTCACTCTAATCAATCAGCTCTTGAACAAAACTATGCGATCCCACGCAAGTACACTGAAGAAGGCGTGCATAGATATGGCTTCCATGGTCTTTCTTATGAATTTATACAGCGCCAGTTAGATCAACTTGAAGAAATGCCACTAAATACAGTAGTTTGCCATTTAGGCGCAGGCGCCAGTATGTGTGCGATCAAAGACGGGAAATCTATCGCCTCATCAATGGGATTTACCGCTGTTGATGGGCTCCCAATGGGAAGCCGCTGTGGCAACCTTGATCCTGGCGTCTTACTCTACCTCCAGCGTCATTACCATATGACCACCGATGAACTCGAAGCATTTATCTATAAGAAAAGCGGCTGGCTTGGAGTATCAGGAATCAGCAGTGACATGCTCCAACTCCATCAGTCAAATCAAGCTGAAGCGGAAGAAGCTATAGAGATGTTTTGCTACAGAGCCGCCTTAGAAATTGGCCGTTTATCTGCAGCGTTAGAAGGGTTAGAACAACTCGTATTCACGGGCGGTGTTGGTGAGAACGATGCGGATGTAAGACAAAGAATACTACGACGCTGCCATTGGTTAGGACTGACTTACTCCGAAGAGGCTAATCAATCTTCAGAATGCTTAATTAGCACCCCAGACTCAAACGTAAAAGTACGCGTTATTCCAACCAATGAAGAAGCAATGATAGCTACACATGCTCTAGAGTTAACCTAGTTTTCTTAAAATAGCATTTGAAACCCGTCCCTTGAACGATATAAAACAATAATCGTTCAAGGGATGGTTTTAAGAATCTAGATCATTAAGCACATAAGGCTTTATAACGTTTCGTTCCTTCTCTTTCAGCAATGCGATTTCGCCATTGATTAATATTTGTATAAGCAGATAAATCAAACTTAATATCATCACTAATACCGACAACGAACGCGACATTAAGGTCAGCTAATGTAAACCTGTCTCCCACAAGGTACTGTTTACCTTCTAAGCTTTTTTCTAATGTGCCCAAGATAGCAGGTAGTTTTTCTAGTGACTGAGCAATTACGGCCTCTTCACGCTTAGGCTCTGGAACAAACACCAACTGAATAAAGACTTTAATCAGAGGGTCCTGTAGGTCAGCGACAGACCAGATACTCCACTGACTAATCAAGCCACGCTCTTTAGCCGTTAATCCCAGTAACTCAGGCTTATATGCATCAGCAATATAGTTGTTAATTGCTACAGATTCCCAGATGGTGAATTCACCATCTAACAACGCAGGCACTTTTCCATTTGGGTTTACCTGAAGGAAGGCTTCTGACTTATGCTCCTTCGCTCGAAAATCAATAGACTTAGTTTCATAAGCAACACCTGCCTCTTCTAAGCACCAAAAGCAACGACCTGCACTAGACTTGGGACTTCCGTATATTGTTAACATCAATTTTCCTATAAATAATTAATAAGCCCAACTTTAATAAGCCAAGCTACTGGCTCAATTAAAAAAAGCGTCCCTGCATCATAGCAACAGCCACTTTAATAACCAAAGCAGAATCTAGTCAAAACTCTTTAGCTATTAAAAAAAAGGGAAATTGCCAAAATTAGAAATACCCGCCACAATCAATAACGCTGTAACTCAATGGAATTAACAAAAAACAAAAGGAGAAAGATCATGCCTCAATTTATACTGACCTACTTAGGCGGAAATCAACCCGCAACCCCTGAAGAAGGCAAACAACATTTTGCTAAATATATGGCATGGTTAAGTGAGCTGGGTGATGCAGCAATTAGCCCTGCAAATCCACTCAAAAGTAGTTGTGTTGTTGGTCCTGACGGAACTGTCAGCGATGGAGGTAAAACAAATATGTCAGGTTTCACACTGATTCAGGCTGAATCAATGGAGGCGGCGCTAAAAATCGCGCAGGCCTGTCCTTTCTTAGATATAGAAGGAAGCTTAGAGGTATCCGAAATTGTACAGATGCCTCCTCATCAATAGTTCTAAATTCTAGCAGTTAGAACTCTTCAAAAAGAGAAAATGGCACTTATTTTTTAGCGCTGCCCTTCTTCCCTTTAGCCTTAGGCCCTTTTTTTCCTGAAGCAGACTTTTTACGCTTTTTAACTCCTGCAGCTTTACCCGATGCTTTCAGTTTCTTCGGACCTTTATAATCACCGACAAGCCCTTCGATCAACTTACGACGAAAACGAGTTTTGATATATCGCTCTACAGAGGACATTAAATTCCACTCGGTCGCATCAACCAATGAAATTGCGCGCCCCTCTTCCCCTGCCCTTCCTGTACGTCCCACACGATGCAGATAAACATCACCTTTGCGTGGCATCTCAAAATTGATAACCAGATCGACGCCTTCAACATCAAGCCCACGCGAAGCCAAATCGGTCGTCACTAATACTGTCGTTGTGCCTTTTCGAAAACCATCAATCGTGGCAAAACGTCCTTTCTGCTGAACATCACCATGCAACAACGCTGCTTTTAGCTTATGGTAACGCAGATAACCATCTAAGCGTCTTGCTTGGGTTTTACTGTTACTAAAAACAATCGCTTTATTATACGTTTCATTTTGCAGTAACCAGCACAGCTGCTTATCTTTATGAGAAACATCATCTGAGAGCGTTAAATACTGCGTAATAGTTTCAGCAGCTTCACGTTTTTGCCCTATTTGAACCCACTCAGCATGATCTAAAATTTCACCCGCCATCGAACGAATAGCAGAAGGTAAAGTAGCGGAGACCAAAAGCGTTTGGCGCGCTTCAGGGCATAACAAAACTATTTGATTCAGACTATCCTTAAACCCTGTTTCAAGCATTCGGTCCGCTTCATCTAGAACTAAAAAGTCCAAACTATCCAACTCAATAGACTGGTTTTCTAAATGAGGTAACAAACGCCCTGGCGTTGCTATAACAACATCAGCCGAAGCAAGTTTTCGTTCTTGAACTTTAAAATCCTGTCCACCCACCAATGAGACCGCTTTCAGATCTAATCCATCTGCCAGTTTTTCAAACTGCTGAGCAATCTGCTCTGCTAACTCTCGTACAGGAACTAAGACTAACGCGCGAGGTTGCTTCTTAGGTGAACTTTCCCCAACTAAACTTTGAATCATGGGGATAAGGTAAGCCGCCGTTTTACCGCTACCTGTCGGAGCACTGACCAACAGATCCTGACCTTCTAATAACAAAGGTACTGCTTGCTGCTGTACCTCAGTCGCTTCACTATAACCCGCAGATTTAAGATTACTTTCAAGATCAGGATTCAGTGCAATATCGGGAAACATAAGCGCTCTCAGTAAAAACAAAAGCGATGAAACCAGATTAAACCAATTTCATCGCTCTATGATACTATTTAAGTAGGCATCAACGAACGCGCATACTATTTAAAAGCGACACACATTGATAGTACTAATCATATTGAAATAAATTTACATATTAAATAGCAAAGAAGTCATACTGAATAATACCGTTGAGCACATCAACTATTATATATAAAAACCCACCTATCACTGATTAAGTATAAGCACGATAAAAACTTAGTCTACGATGAACAACGGTACGAGACTTCATACGTAAATCATATCACCCATAACCATTGTACCTTTACCCTTTTCCTTTGCTAGATACATGAATTTATCAGCCTTAATTGAAAGATCATCAACAGTTAGTGCATGATCGGGATATATCGCCACACCAATACTGGCAGATACTTGAACTTGATCATTAGAAATACATACCGGGGAGCAAGCTGCCTTTAAAAGTTTTCGAGACACTTCAATAGCCCCATCAGAAGTAATATTTTGTAGTATCGCTACAAACTCATCGCCACCTATTCTAGCTATCGTGTCTTCATTTCTTATAGTACCTTGAAATTTCCAAGACAGCTCTTTCAATAATTGATCACCTGCACGATGACCATAGTTATCATTAACACACTTAAAACCATCTAAGTCTAGAAACAAAAGGGAAAATTTATTTTTATCTCTTTTGTGCTTTTTTAAGACTTGATTAAGACGATCCTCAAATAAAAAGCGATTCGGTAGCCCCGTAAGTTGATCGTAGTAAGCTAACCTCCTAACTTCCTTTTCACTTTTTTCTGCTTTTTGCTTTAGCGATAAATTTTCAATTAAAGTAGCCCCCATAGTTTTACTGCTAAAAGTAATAAACCCAAGAAAAAGGACCAACATCAAGGCCATACCAATAGACTCTTCAGAGCCAATAATAAAGTTAGCGACTATATTTGGAACAAGCACCGGTAAAGTAAAAAGCAAAAAAGAATATTTGTCTGCTGATAACGACGACGAAGCGCCAGCTGCCAATCCTCCGAGAGTAAATGAAATATAAATCCTCGTTACGGTATCAACATCAAGAAAAAAGAAAAAACCACACCACCCCCATATCAACCCTGACAACAAACAGCCGACTCTAAAACTAATCATAGCAACGTGCTGATTAAAGTCCTTCAGCATGCGTTTTGATAAAGTAAACCTTATAACATATACAAATACCAACAAACCAAGCCACAGGTATAGGCTAATATCCGAAAGCTGCTTGATAAGCTGTATAGATAGAATAAATGATAATGTTAGACTAATGAGTCCTGTAATCATGATGTTTTTTGCAAAAACCCCAATCACAGCCTTCCTAACATACAAATCCATAATTGCCCTCAAGCCTTGGATAAATTTACGTCTTTCTATTCATATTGTAGCGTTAGAGTACGATTTAATGAGTAAAAAGAATGAGGCTTATATCACTTAAGCTCTTTTAGTGGTGGATAAAGATACTTCTGGAAATGAGATTCCAAACCATTTAACAATGGATTTTCAATTCTATAAATTCGCCGCTCTTTCAAATTCGAAAATTTAAAGTTCTCTCCATAATATTTTTCCCATAAAGAAACTAGGCTTCCATCACTATAAGCTCTTTCCAAGCCTTTAGTCACTCTTTTAGCCGCCTCGACGTTTCGAATATTAGTATAGAAAAAGCGTGGTAGTGGATACACTATTGCCATGCTTGTGTCATAATTCAAATTTTCAATTGATGTTCTAATACGGTACTCATCATATATCTCATTTGCACCACGGCAGAATAGATCAGCTCTATTTGCTGCAATCATCCGAAACAAATTCTCGTACCCTGAAGCAGTTTCCACTTTAAATCCATTAAATCTAAGTATTTCAACATCACTCCACCCACTTCCCTGGACATGACTCAATGACTTTAATTGATCAAGGTTTTCTACACTCTTCAATAATTCTTTACCCAAAGGGGATACAAAACAAACTCGAAACCCAACGACACCCAAATCCACAGGAAAGTGCGCATATTTTAGCATCGAGTCATAACTTTTTTCATAACTCAGCTTAATAAATAAATTTTGAAAAGTATTTTTCCTTGCATACTCTATGGCTCGAGGAATGTTCACAGAAGGGATCGCTTTCAGCTCGTACTCTCCATACTGAGCTTTTGTTTTATCTAAAGCTAATTTTAGCGCAGCGAAATCATACTCATACCGAACATCATTATTACTTTCACCTATGCGGTAATGAAAGATAGTTGCTTCGGCATTAACCCTTCCAGTAAAAAAAACAAATAAAATTAGAAGAAAAACACAGTTAAGGGCGCTCATTATATGATGGCTCAAATTCAATTAGTCACTATACATAATAGACTAAAAAGCCTTCAGATCATTAAAAGCGTACCTAACTTTCCACATGTATAGAAGCTACATTGTTTTAATAAAGTGCTATCAGTAAAGAAGAAACGATGATATTGAATTGAACCAATATTATTGCAATAACAGTAAGAAAAACCCATATTAAGGTTCTATATACAGCTCAATCACCCGCGCTGTCTTACGGCCTCAAACAAACAAACCCCAGTCGCAACAGATACGTTAAGGCTACTAACCTCCCCTGCCATGGGTATTTTTACCAACTGATCGCAGTGTTCACGGGTCAAGCGACGCATCCCTTGCCCTTCCGCTCCCATAATCAGCGCCATAGGCCCTGTTAGGTTAGCATTATAGAC
>CERC01008282.1_pt1 | contig 36012 bp, 27 predicted proteins | sample 530921 | NCBI WGS metagenome assembly CERC01 (sample SAMEA2621099, study PRJEB7988) | marine metagenome | isolation source: saline water (ENVO:00002010), including
AATAGATTAACAGTCTACTGCTCTACCAACTGAGCTATCAGGGAACTCAAGTTCCAATAAATGGCGGAGGGATAGGGATTCGAACCCTAGGGCCCTCTCGGACCGCTGGTTTTCAAGACCAGTGCTTTCGACCACTCAGCCATCCCTCCGCAGGAACGGCGCGTATATTAACTCAATGAGTTTTTGTGTCAACTAATTACGTAATATTTTCGCAAAAAAAACGAATATTCTTAAAACTATTTCCATAATGGAATTAAGCGGTTACATAGTGATCAATATCTTTCAAAACCCGGCCATTTTCGAACAAATAACAACCAGTTAATGCGAATTCACATATTTGGGTAATTAGGTCCACCAGCTCCTTCTGGCACGACCCAACGAATATTTTGTGCCGGATCTTTAATATCGCATGTTTTACAGTGCAAACAGTTCTGTGAATTAATCTGAAAATGCTTTCCAGCTTCATCTTCCACTATTTCATACACGCCTGCGGGACAATATCGCTGTGCAGGTTCAGCAAACTGCTCAAGATTACGTCCAAGAGGAACGGATGCATCTGCCAATTTAAGATGACAAGGCTGATCCTCTTCATGGTTAGTATTTGATAAAAATACCGAAGAGAGCTTATCAAAGCTTAATTTACCGTCAGGCTTAGGGTACTCAATAGGCTTGAAGCTTGATGCAGGCTTCAGCTGAGCATAGTCTTCATGGTTATCATGCAGAGTGATAGGAAGCTTGCCAGAAAATAAGTTCTGATCCACGTAGTTAAAAGCACCACCCAAGATCGCTCCAAACTTATGCATTGCAGGACCAAAGTTTCGCGAACGAAATAATTCGTCATACAGCCAAGACGCCTTAAACAACTCCGCATAGCGAGTTAGATCTTTACTCCCTTCGCAACCTGCTGATAAGGCTTCAAACATTGTTTCCGCTGCCACCATCCCTGACTTCATTGCAGTATGCGTGCCTTTGATCTTACTGAAATTCAACGTACCCGCGTTACAACCTACGATAAGTCCACCGGGGAATGTCATACGTGGCAATGAATTAAAACCGCCTTTAGTAATGGCGCGCGCGCCATAAGATACTCGCGTTCCGCCTTGAAGATGCTTTTTCAACACAGGATGATGCTTCAGGCGCTGGAACTCATCAAAAGGACTCGTAAACGGGTTGGCATAATTGAGATCGACAATGAGGCCCACCACCACTTGATTCTCATCCGTGTGGTATAGAAAAAAACCACCACTTGCATCACTGCTTAGAGGCCACCCTGAACCGTGCACCACTAAACCTGGCTGATACTGTTCCGCGGGGATATCCCATAGTTCTTTAATACCAATACCGTAATGTTGCGCATCTGCTTGAGTATCAAGATCATATTTCCCAATCAGCTCTTTACCTAAATGGCCACGGCAGCCTTCTGAAAATACCGTGTATTTAGCATGCAGTTCCATCCCGGGCATAAAGCTATCTTTTTGCTCACCACTTTCAGATAACCCCATATCGCCTGTAGCAATACCTTTCACGCTGCCATCCGCATGGTACAAAACTTCCGCAGCGGCAAACCCAGGGAATATCTCCACCCCTAACTCTTCTGCGCGCTCAGCCAACCAGCGGGTAACATTACCTAAACTAACAATATAGTTACCTTGGTTATGCATCGTTTTTGGCACAAACGCATTAGGAACTTTTGTACCGTTTTCTGCATCTTTAAGCAGATAAACTTCATCTTCTGTTACTTCTGTCGTCAAAGGTGCGCCTAGCTCTTTCCACTCAGGAAAAAGTTCGTCCAATGCACGAGTTTCAATAACTGCGCCAGACAGAATATGCGCGCCCACTTCCGAGCCTTTTTCAACAACACATACTGTGATTTCATTATCTTGCTCTTGTGCTAACTGCATCATACGACAAGCGGTAGATAAACCTGCAGGACCTGCGCCTACGATAACGACATCAAATGCCATTGATTCTCGCTCTACTGCATTCACATTGCTTTCCTCTAGCATAAGTCTAACTCTCCACCCAAAACGACGCCTTTATTAAAACTGCTCTTCTTTCAACGCCATAGTGGAATCAGCGCCTGCATACATAGCCGCTGCTAACGCAGTGACTCTAGGCAATAGCTGCTCGGTATAAAAACGTGTAGACACAATTTTAGCCTGCAAGAATTCATTCCCGGCTTCATCTCCAGCCAACTGTTCAAATGCGATAGACGCTGATTTAGCTAACAACCAACCTCCACACAGATATCCCAACAACATCATATAGTTGACGCTTGCACTACCTAGTGCATCACTATCAGTACGATGCTCTAAAACCCAACCTTTAACTTTCTGAGCCGTAGAAAGCGCCTCTAAAACAGCCTGAGTAATATCTTGCAGATCTGGATGTTTTATACTATCTAGATCAGTATGAATTTCATCCAAAAGCTCATTCAATGCCTCACCACTATCCGATAACGTTTTTCGCCCAATCAGATCTAAAGCCTGAATACCGGTAGTCCCTTCGTAAATCGTCAGAATTCGAGCATCTCTGTAATATTGGGCAACACCCGTTTCTTCGATATAGCCCATTCCCCCATGCACTTGTACAGCAAGGTAAGTTGCTTCCTGTGAGAGTTCAGTCACCCACCCTTTGACAATAGGGGTTAACAGGTCAGTTCTTTTTTGATGTTTTAGGCAAATAGACTCATCTTCAGCATTTTTCGCCCTATCGGTTTCTGCACGCGCCACATAAACAAGTGCACGCATCGCCTGAATAGATGATTTCATCTGCATTAACATGCGGCGAACATCGGGGTGTTTAATGATACTTATACGAGAACCATCCCTAAGCGTCCCTTGAATACGCTCCTTAGCGTATTCAAGCGCATGCTGATAGGCACGTTCAGAAATGGCTAATCCTTGCAGACCTACGCCTTGGCGCGCGTCATTCATCATTGTGAACATACAGGCAAGGCCGTTATTTTCCTCACCAACTAAATAACCGATGGCACCGTCATTTTCACCAAAGCTCATGACGCAGGTAGGACTGCCATGAATACCTAGCTTATGCTCCAATGAAACAGCAAACACATCATTACGCTGCTCCGTTAACGCTCCATTTTCATCGAGTAAAAACTTCGGTACGACGAACAATGAAATCCCTTTAACCCCTGCGGGGGCATCAGGTAAGCGAGCAAGTACCAGATGAACAATATTGTCCGTCATCTGATGATCGCCCCAAGTAATGAAAATTTTCTGACCGCTTATTAAGTAATGATCTCCATTTGGCTGCGCTTTGGTTTTAAGCGCAGCAAGATCGGTCCCTGCATCAGGCTCGGTCAGGTTCATTGAACCTGTCCACTCACCACTGATAAGCTTTGATAAGTAATTCGCTTTTAGCGCCTCATCACCATGACTTTCAATCGCCTCTATCGCGCCTTGAGTTAACAAAGGACACAATGCCCAGGCTAAATTTGCAGACTGCCAAACCTCATTAACGGCAACCGCTAAGACATCTGGCAGCCCTTGACCTCCAAATTCTGGATTTGCAGCTAACGAAGGCCAACCACCGTCACAGAATTGCTGATATACGTCTGCAAAGCCGACCGTTTCTTGCACCCGGTTATTGCTAATGAGTGCGCCATGTTGATCACCTTTTACGTTCAAAGGGGCAAGCTTTTCGCAGCCTAGCTTCGACGCTTCGTCTAACACTGCTTCAGCTAGACCTTCAGCAAACTCTTCAAGACCCGCTTCATTGCAAATCTGTTCTAGCCCAACCAAATGGTTTAAAACAAAAACACCATCTTGATAAGGGTAACGATAATCGCTCATAGCCTGATCACTCCATAGTGAGGCCATTCTCAATAATACGCCGCACTAAATTCATAAAAAATATTGTTATCACATCGGGAAATGCTACAAACATGATCTATTTATAGGCCAAAACCGGCAATAACATTAATAACCTGAATCAATAACAAAAACGTTCAAAGGAAATAAAGTCGAGCTCAATACTCACTATTCAAGAGCAACGAGCTCACCACTATGAATTGGCTAACTGCTGACAATAAGTATCACTGCGCCGATACTCCCCAGGCGTCATCCCTGTCCACTTTTTAAAAGATCTAAAAAAGGCTGAAGGCTCATCAAAACCCATGAGTTCCGCCACATCATTGATCGATAGTTGAGGAGAGTTCATATAGTTCAGTGAAGCGACTTTTCGGCTTTCGTCTTTAATCTTCTGATAGGAGGTACCTTCATCAAGCAATCGCCGTCTTAGAGTTGATACAGACATATTCAAGCGAAACGCCACCTCATCGGCGCTAGGTAACTCTTGACTAAAATCCTTACCAATTAACGCCACAACTTGAGACTTAAGGCTAGCATCGTCATCAACCATCACAATAAGCTGATAAGGGGCTGTTTTAAGAAAACTACGCAGAGTATCAGGGGTCTGAACTATAGGAAAATCGAGATAACGTGCAGGAAAAACGATCGCATTATCATGTTGATCGAACTTAACTTCTGATTGAAACAGTGTGGCGTATTGAGCACTATCATCGGGCTCAGGAAAAGAAAAATAAGAAGCTTTCAAGTCTAGTCGCTTACCGATAAGCCAGCACAAAAAATGATGCCACATAGACAGGGATGTACGTACTCTGGCTGGATTTTCATCCTTCAGCAATTCATCCATCGTGATGCCCGAAGCATCCGTAGTGGTGAATGAAACCTTCGCATATCGGCCTTTACGCACAAGAGAGGGTTTAACTTGTGTCCCACGGCAGATCTCATGAAAATCACTGGCACGATAAATCGCTTTTTCCAATGTAGTGCAATGAATTAAGCAATGACACATCATACGAAAAGTACCATTAGGCACTTTCCCACCACTCAACATCCCAAAGTATTCATCTTGAGCAATGTAATAGATTCGCTGGTAGAGCAAGCCAAATTTATCAGCGGGAAACTCTGTTTGGTTTCCGATCTCTGAAAGTTCAATCCCCACCTGAGAGAGCAACTCTTCAACACTAAAGCCTTGCTCTTCAACTAACTGTAAAAGATGCCTAACGTAACCCGCCGGTACTGTAATTTTACGTTCCATAACTGCGCCGCCTGCTCATTAATAGTTAACATGAAACGCATTTCCCTTTTACATTGTTGGCCATAAATCACACTTTTAGCAACCCATAAGAACAATTTTGTTAATAAAAATGGTGAGTATTGTTATTGAGCGAAAGCAACGACACATAGATTATGCTTAGCGTAGAATAAAAAAATGAATGACCAAACCACCTGAAAATAGGCGCTTCTTAACAAACTCAGCTATCTTAGGTACAACGCTTGTTAAGGCCTTTTAAAAAAATAACAACGCTAGGTGAACGAAATGGCAACTAAAAAATGTATTTTGCATCGCAGCAAAAACATTATTCCCAAAACCTCATATAAGCTTTTGCCCCTACTGGTTGGCACAGCCATCAGCATAAATCAGGCACAAGCTATCGAATTCAACCTAGGCGAAATAGAAGGCCGCTTTGATTCACAGATTTCAGTGGGTGCAAGCTGGAGAATGGATGACCCTTCGCAGGAACTTATATCCTCGCCAAACGGCGGCTTAAGCTCAGGCTCCGGCAGTTATGACGATGGCAATCAGAACTTTGAGAAAGGTGATACCTACTCTCAAATATTTAAAGGTGTTCATGATCTGGAACTAAACTATCAGAACATCGGTGTATTTGCCCGCGCCAAATACTGGCTTGATTCTGAACTAAAAGACGGCGCTCGGCCTCATGGCCATGCTTCAAATTTATATGTGCCAGGTGATCCGCTGAACGATGATAATTTTAACGATTTCTCTAAGTTTTCGGGTTTTGAAATTCTTGATGCATATGTCTACGGTGGTTTTGATATAGGCGATAAACCATTAGATCTGCGCGTAGGCCGTCAAGTGGTTAACTGGGGCGAAAGCACCTTTGTACAAGGTGGTTTAAACTCTATCAATCCGGTGGATGTTAATGCATTCCGGCGCGCTGGCGCCGAAGTAAAAGAGGGCCTTTTACCTGTTAATATGGCTTTTGCCTCTTTGGGTGTTACTGACAATTTAAGCGTTGAAACTTTCTATCAAATTAAATGGGAACCGACCGCTATTGATGGCTGCGGTACTTATTTTTCAAATATAGACTTTGTTGCCGAAGGCTGTAATGGTATCCGCGTTCCTCTACCGCTAACCGATCAACAGTACTTTACCCCCTCAATATCTGGCGCAGCGATCGGTTTTGATCCCGTCATTTACAGAAATGAAGATGGAATCAGAGAAGCTGATGATGATGGACAGTTTGGTTTCTCTGCGCGCTACTTCGCAGAAAACCTCAACAACACTGAATTTGGCTTTTACTTCGCCAAATACCACAGCCGCTTACCGGTCACTAGCGCAATAAACTCCGTTACTGATGCTGCAACATTTGGCGCAACAGCAACCGCTGCAGGTAATGCAGCCGCCGCTGCAGTTCTCGGTGCAGGGGGCACACTTGCTGAAGCTCAAGCAGCAGGGGCGGCGGCAGGTGAACTTGCTGGTATCAGTACGCTTGTAGATACCACCTACTTCACAAGCTACCCTGAAGATATCGAAATGATCGGACTAAGCTTTAATACCAATGTGGGTGATCTAGCCTGGTCAGGTGAAGTTAGCTACAAACGTGATGTACCTATACAAGTCAATGGACCACTCTTGGTTGCGGCAATTTTACAGCAACATGTTGGGGGTTCTGGAAATGCAGCAGCTGATCAGCTTGTATCTGAAGCGGGTTTAGGTGGAACTATCTACGGTTACAGCGAACTGGACGTGACCCAAGTACAGAGCAGTGTCATCAAATTCTACGACCAAGTCCTTGGTGCTAGCCGCTTAGCCTTGATAGGTGAAGTCGCATGGACCCATGTTCATGGCTTAGATGAAGACGCTAACGCACTAAAATATGGTCGAAATGGTGCCTATGGTTACGCAGCGGGTGATACCGAAGGGTTTGTAACACAAGACTCATATGGTTACGTACTGAGAGCTAATTTGAACTACCCTAACGCATTCGCAGGCGTTAATTTAACCCCTCAAATCAGCTTTAAACATGGTTTAGAGGGCTACGGCCCACAGCCCGGAGCCGCCTTTAATGAAGATGAAAAGACGCTCGGCCTAAGTCTTACCGCTGATTACCTTAATATGTATTCGGTCCAAGTGTCGTACACCGATTACTTCGGTGGTAAATTCAATTCAATTGAAGACCGAGACTTCCTTTCACTCAGCGCATCCGTTTCTTTTTAAGAAACGGCATAAAGATGGAGAACGCATCAATGCTTAAAAATAATAAGAAACTGCTGCTGAGTTCAGCTCTACTAATGATTTCCTCTGCGGCCCTAGCAGCCACAACCCCGGAAAACGCTGAGAAACTGGGTAACTCTTTAACCCCTATCGGTGCAGAGAAGATGGGGAACAGTGCGGGAACTATCCCAGCATGGAACGGTGGCCTTGCCACTTCAGATGATCGCTACACGAATCCATTTGCCGGCGAGCAACCCTTGTTCACTATTACAGCCGCTAATGCTGAGCAATATAAGGACAACTTAACACCCGGTCAGTTAGCCATGCTGCAACGTTATCCAGACAGTTACTCAATTCCGGTCTATCCAACACATAGAACCGCAGCTCTACCTGATAGCGTCTACACCGCAGCCAAAGCAAACGCGACCTCTACCACATTAACAGACAACGGTAATGGGTTAGATGGGTTTAGCACTGCGATACCCTTCCCCATTCCTGGTAATGGTTTGGAGGTCATATGGAACCATATGACACGTTATAGAGGCGGCGCTCTGGAGCGTACATTCGTCCAAGTCCCTGTACAGGCCAACGGTAGTTATACCGCGGTTAAAATCAATGAAAAAATGTCATGGCCTAGCTCACTGACTGATTCAGATAAGGCAGAAAAAGGGGAAAACATTCTGTTCTATTTTGTTCAGCAAGTGAAAGCTCCTTCTCGCTTGACTGGCAATGTATTGCTGGTGCATGAAACGATGAACCAGATCACTCAACCTCGACAAGCATGGACCTATAATGCAGGGCAGCGTCGTGTTCGTAGAGCGCCACAAATTGCTTATGATGCCCCCGGCACAGCGAGTGATGGGCAACGTACGACCGATAATTTAGACCTATTTAACGGAGCACCTGACCGTTATAACTGGAACTTAGTCGGCAAACAGGAACTCTATATCCCGTATAACAGTTTTGCGTTAGCGGATAGAGCCCTCAAATACGATGATATTTTAGCTCCGGGCCATATAAACCCTGAACATACCCGCTATGAATTGCACCGTGTATGGAAGGTAGAAGCGACCCTTAAAGAGGGTGAACGCCATATCTATTCCAAACGCACCTTTTATGTAGACGAGGACACATGGCAGATTGCTACTGTCGACCATTACGACGGCCGGGGTGAATTATGGCGTGTAGCTGAAGCACACCAGTTCCAATATCGTGATGCCAATGTTCCTTGGTTAACCGCTGAAGCACTCTATGATCTTCAATCTGGCCGGTACTTGGTCGGTAGCTTAACCAATGAAGAGGGATCAGGGTTTGATTTTACAAAGCGCTTTAAACAGAAGGACTTTACCCCTCAGGCTATTCGCCGTTTAGGTCGATAATTCCTTCACATTACCCTCCATATTCAAAAGCCTCCTCTTTTACGTTGAGGCTTTTTTTGTTTAAGGGCTTTTATCTTTGTTGATGGACTAGGATAATAGAGGTTAAACAACCTTAGCGTTGTATCATCTCACCTAATTCCGGAAGTTAAAGCCATGGCCGAAATCGGCAAATACAACACCCTTGAAGTCATCAAAGAAAGAGATTTTGGTGTTTACCTTGACGCAGGTGAGCTAGGTGAGATTCTACTGCCTAAACGCTACTGCCCTGAAGATCTAGAAGTAGGCGATAAGATTCGTGTCTTCATACATTTAGATACCGATGATTACCTCATTGCAACGACTGATACTCCATTATCAATCGTAGGCGAATTTGCCATGTTAAGAGTCTCAGAAGTAAATAACGTCGGTGCATTCATGGATTGGGGGCTACCTAAAGATGTTTTACTACCTTTCAGCGAGCAGAAAAACCGCCCTGTAGAAGTGGATAAGCGCTACCTTGTTCACCTTTATCTAGATAAGCATACAAACCGTATTGTTGCGTCAACAAAGATCGATCGTTTCCTAGATAACACACCACCAAACTATAAATCTGGTCAAGAGGTGCAGCTGGTCGTCGCCAACCGTACAGACTTAGGCCAGAAAGTTATTGTAGACCATGAACATTGGGGCATGATTTTCAAAAGCGACGTTTTAAAAACCGTTTACCCTGGACAGAAATTTAAAGGTTATATCAAAGAGGTCAGGGCTGATGGCAAGATTAACATTTCAATGCAAAAGCCAGGTTACGGCAAAGTTGTTGATACCACCGATAAAATAATTCAGATGATGGAAGAGCAGGAAGGATTCATTACCGTGAATGATAAATCCTCTCCAGAGATAATTTTCAAGCTGTTTGGTATCAGCAAGAAAGCATTCAAGAAAGCCGTTGGTGCACTCTTGAAGCAGGGTAAAATAACCATTGAGCCCGGTGGATTACGTCTTAAAGACTAAGATTTAAAAGCGACGATTGAAGAGCCCAGTTAAAAACTGGGCTAAATCTTAAACAAAGTATTAGCAGCGGTAAACTAAGCGCCTACCCACGTTTCTAACTCATCAGCACCACCAATCAACTTGCCATCAATAAAGATCTGTGGCGTTGTACCATGGCCGGAAACTGCCTGAAGTGAACTGAAGCTTACGCCATTACTGCCCAATACGATCTCTTCATACTTAAAGCCGTTATCAGCCAGTACTTTTTTCGCTCTTGTGCAGTGACCACAACCTGGTTTACTTATGACCGTCACACGCTTTGGCTGCTCCGCATTTGGATTGATGTAATCTAACATCGTATCACCATCAGACACCTGGAATGGGTCGCCCGGTAGATCTGGCTCGATGAACATTTTCTCAATGACACCATCTTTAACCAGCATAGAATAACGCCAAGAACGCTTGCCAAAGCCTAGATCCTGCTTATCAACCAACATACCCATCGCTTCGCTAAAATCACCATTACCATCAGGTAAAAACGTAATATTTTCAGCTTTCTGATCTTCCGCCCAAGCATTCATCACAAACGTATCATTAACCGATAAGCAGATAATATCGTCCACACCATTTTGAGCAAAAACCGGCGCTAACTCATTGTAGCGAGGCAGATGTGTACTTGAACAGGTTGGCGTAAAAGCACCCGGTAGAGCAAAAACAATGACAGTTTTGCCTTTAAAAAGTTGTTCCGTTGTTACATCAACCCAATCATTTCCTTGGCGAGTATGAAAAGTAATGTTAGGGATTTTCTGGCCTTCGCTGTTCTGTAGCATAACTAAATTCCTCTCATTGATTGCGTAAAGGTGATTTGCAATGTGTTGAGATAAATATAGGCGAAAGTTATAAATAAAAGAAATTAAATAAAACAAGGGACTCGATAAATAAAAACTATAGCTATTTATTCATCAACAATTCGGGAATCCGCTTAGAGCGCTGAAACTCTAAAAACTGATCAAAAGGAAGGGGACGGCTGATATGATAACCTTGCACAAAGTCACAACCAAACTGATTGAGTAGTGCCAACTGCTCTGCGGTTTCAACACCCTCAGCTACCACTTTGATGCCCAGAGCTTGTCCCATCTTGATTATCACCTCAACCAATGTTCGGTCCTGATCATCTTCCAATATATCAGTCACAAAACTACGGTCGATTTTTAAATAATCCACGGGATAGTGACGTAAATAGTTAATAGCAGAATAGCCAGTACCAAAATCATCTACTGAAAAGGCAATGCCCTTATCACGGAGTTGATTAATCTTTTCTAGCTGACTACCACCGCCATCCATCAGCAACGACTCAGTAATCTCCAAGATTATCTGGCTATGCTCAATTTCATGATTATCAATAATACCCAGCCATCGCTGCACTACATCTTTTGGAAGGAACTCAGCCACTGAACGATTCACCGACACCTGCATCTCTATGCCCTGATCGATCATCACCCTTGATAAATGACAAGCCTCCTCCAAGATCCATTCACCCAAAGGACGAATAGCACCGGTCTGTTCAGCAATAGGGATAAAATCAACCGGAGAAACAACCCCTTGTGAAGGATGTATCCAACGAATTAACGCTTCACATTTCGCAATTTCACCCTTATTTAAATTCATAATAGGCTGAAAATATAATTCAAACTGCCCACAACGAATCCCTTCTAAAATCTCATTGTGAATTTGAACATGGCGTTTTACTTCGCGGCTCAGGTCATCATTAAAAAAGTAAATCCGGTTCTTACCTGTCCGTTTAGCTTCGTACATTGCCCTATCTGCATTTTGCAGTAAGGTCTCGATTGAATGACCATCTTGCGGATACATAGCAATACCTAAACTATGAGTAACCGATAGATAGCGACCTTCAATAAGATAAGGTTCACCCAACTCAAGCTGTAACTTTTCAGCCAACAGCTCTGCTTGTGTCGCTGACTCCAGGTCATTCAAGACAATGACAAATTCATCCCCAGCGAGTCTCGCTATCAGATCATCAGCTCTGACGATGTCCCCCATGCGGCGAGAAAACAACCGTAAAAGCTCATCGCCAACAAAATGTCCCCAGTTATCATTAACTTCTTTGAAAAAATCCAAATCAATAAAGAGCAACGCAAAAGTATGCTGACAACGCTGGTGTTCCTGAATCACAGTCAAAAACTGTTGGTTGAAATGGGAACGATTTGATAACCCCGTTAGCCCGTCATAATTTGCACGGTAATTTGCCGTATTGATCGCTATCAACTTCTCGCGATAACCAGTCGTTATCAAATAGGTCGCTAAAGCGGTGAATAAACTCACCAAAAAACTCACCAGCCAGAAACTATAAACTTGATTTTCAGGCACGGTCCAGCCACCGCTATTACTTGCGGCCAACTCCCAACGCCCAGAAGGTAGAATCACATCAACACTTACAGGATCTTCTGAAAATACGGATTCGTTACCAAAGATGACATTCCGCTTTCCATCTTCTCCTTCCATGCCTTTGACCGCAATATTTAATCCCCATAAGCGACCATCTACCCCAGCATTAAGAAAGAGTTCCTGCCCATCAATTACCCCTGAAATCAAACCCCAAAGAACCTCTCGTTCTTCACCAATAAACACCGGCACACGGGCAATGAATGCACGACCACCCTGCACTAACTGGATAGGGTCAGTAAGAATAATCTGATTACTATCAATTGCTTTTTGAACGGTTGAAAGCTGAGTAGGAGAACTGCGGTAATTAAAACCGACTGCAGATTCATTACCTTTCATGGGATGGATATTGGTAATAATCAAATCGGGTGCTAAAGCGATATGGCTAATACTTAAGCCAGTTTTTAAAAACTCATCGACCAAACTAGAAAATTCAAAATGGGTGATATCTGGATTAATTGCTATTTCTGCTTTTAAGCTACGCAAAATCACAAGATGAGCATTAATCTCACCTTCTAAACGCGCGCCTAAGGTCAATAAATTTACAAATGCGGCGTGTTTTGCATCCTCACGAATACGATTAAATTCATGATTAATAAATAACATTGAGACGAACAGGACTATACCGAACACTAAAGCGGAAAAAGCGAGGGAACGACGGCTAAGCAGCGATAAGGTGTTCTGAAACATAAAGTCCGAGAATTACTCCATTTTCAAGTCTGCGCTCTAAACTCTGCACATAGACAATGGTCTACTCTGAACCGTTATACAGTTTTATTCACATAGATAAAAGATCAGGTTTCAAGAACCGTATGTTCACGCTCTTCTGCCGCGTATAGCAAACAATCACTTAACGCGATATCAGGCCGGTTAGTAATCATAAACAACTTTAATGGCTGAGCCGTTAATAACTGATTTCCTTTAACGGTAAAGTAACGCTCAAAAACATTTTGACCTGATGCATCATTCACGACTAAATAGTGATCAACGCTACGTCCTCCTAACCAACCGATTAAGGTTCCAGTATCGGCTAAGTCGAAGTTCAAATGTTCTAAAGAATCGGGCACCGTCAAGTCCGTTCCTAAAACATAGCTTCTTGAATAAGCCAAAGTGGTATTCTCTTTTAATTCTAGGCGTACAGGATGACGATAAATATCCATTATGTGTCCATGCTTTAGACTCATCACATCCTCATCATTCAGGTAACGCAATAAACCCTGCCAAGCGATCTCACCTGAAGATAGATCTTTTACACCACCACATTCAATAGTTACCACTGGGCAACGACGGGTACTTGTTTCCATCAAAGAGCCTAGCCTTAGATCGGTCACCACCAAACGTTGACTGAACAGAGAAACCAGTGCTTCGTGTGTGGCATTCTCAAACGTAACCACACCAAAATCAGGACTGTGCCCTGAAGTATTATGAATATCCAAGATACACTCTGGTTGATACTCAGAAATTTTCTCTAGAATATCTTCAGCCAATTGCCCTGGAGCATCATAAAACGGAGGTAAAAAGCATCGATTCATATCTCTCTGCCCAGGATAAACTCTATTTTTAAACATGGGCTCTAGCAGTGCCGCCGGTACAGAAGGGATAAAACAGATCAAATTATAAAGAGGCTGCACACCCAGTTTAAGCCAGCGATGTAAGGCACGTATACCTGAAGGCTCATTTCCATGCAGTAATGTAACTAAACCTCGTGTTACAGACCTATTCTGTCCATCAACATAGATAAAAATGGAATCATTGATCGACTGTAAAAAAGCTTCAGGTGTATTTTTTATCTGCTCTGCTGTTGGATTGACTAACGTTTTCATCACTGCTCCTTTTTCAACACCGTCTTCAGTTCTATTTCTCAGCTCCCTTTCTCCGCTCTTTTCTTAACTCTCTTTTTCAACAGCCTTAATAAAAGCCCCTTACATGATTATCAGGACATAGTATTCCACTTTGCTACGGGAATATTTTCAGCAGAATATCCCATGTAACGTTGCACCATCCCAGTGACTGCTTTTGCATTAGACATATTTTTTAATCTACGTTGGTATTCTTTGCGCTGCCAGATAGCCCCTGTAACCCCTGACACAATTCGCTCTTCTATTAATCCGAGGTAATGACTAATCTCAGGTTCATCAACATCTATCTGCTTTAAACCTTGTTGAGCAACACTGAGTAACTGCAACGCAATCTCTTTAGCCGGACGTTTCTGTAACCCACCATGGCCATCTAAATCCGGCCACATTAATTGCGCCTCAAGCCCTTTACGTGCGGCTTCATAGAAATCGTTTTTAAGCACTGAAAATGGAAAAGTAGGTATCAATTCTGTCATACTTCCGCTCAACCCCTGTGCTAAACCGATAAAGAAAGCAGCGTTTGCAGCCATATCACATGAAGTAGGTCCCGCAGGTAATGCGCGCAATTCAATCCTCAGATGCCCGCCGCTTTGAGGGTCATATACAGCTCTATTCCACGGCCAAACACTACCAGAATGCATTCTTAGCTCTTGAAGCTGTGCGACTCCACCATTAGCAACAACCGACAAACTATCCTCTTCGCCGCAAATAGGCAGGATCGGCTTATGCAGATGCGCCATCTCTGAAAACAACTCATAGGCGCCCTCTCGCACCCAACCATTACCAAAGCACACGCGTGAAGGTAAGCCTCGACTACACTCCTCATTAGAACGACCATCGATGGTTTGTCTGAACAGTGGGACGCGCGTTTCATGCCATAAAGGTTGCCCCAACATGAAAGCTGAATTAGACGCTAATGCCACCATCAAAGGGGTCACCATCTGAAAAGCATTAAAGGTATCAGCAAAGCAATCGGGGTTTACCCGATAATGAACCTGCATAGAACTATTAGCCCCCTCCAACGAAACATCATGAGAGCGCAATGACAAAGGCGAGTCACCCTCTATATGTATTTGAAACATTCTGCCCCTTAGCTTTTGTAACGCTTGGGTTAAGGCATAAAAACGCGAGCCATCAGTTATCGTTTTCAAACCAAAATCAGAACGCTTTAACGTGGGTAAAATCCCAATAGGAAGAGCACAGCCCTTTTCATTTTGTAGCTGCTGGTTAATCAATGAGATTGAAAACTCCATCTCATTTTCTAAATGGGTGAAAGGTGTACCTTTTGCTTCTTGCGGTGACAGATTGAATTCAAGATTAAAACGATTCAACTCTAAAGCGAGTTGTTGATGACCACTACGCTCTATGACTTCACGGTTAAGCAGCAAAGGGCGAGCCGAGCTATCAACCAAATAAAGTTCCAGCTCAGCACCTATAGAGGGAGAACCAAGACCAAAACCCGGCTGCGCCAGCATCAGCTTTAAGCCTTTCAGGTTCTCCAACAAGCGTTGCTGGAAACACTGATAGTCCTCAGCCTTAAATTTATGCGAAACAATCTCTTTTCCCATAAACCCCTTCACATTGAATTTGCCAGATATCCATTAGATTAGAGACTAATTAGAAAGCGCCTACCTAAAGGTTAGTCAGATTAATCAGAACTACCAATCGCTTATACTAGAATAGCGGTATCTAAACGATAGAAATTACGACTCGCCCCACTTTTAAGATAGAATCAGTGCTATTAAACCGTTTGAATAGCCATGAGTAAGGGATATACCATGAGTACCGGATTTAAAATGCCGACTGAAACCCATGTCTACTGAACATATCGCCTGTCACTGCTGTGATTTAATCGTCGAAGTACCGACCCTCAATCCGGGCCATAAAGCACATTGCCCGCAATGCGGCCATTTATTATCATCGCAAACATTCAACAGTATTAATAAAGCGGGGGCTTTCTCATTCAGCGCTCTGATCTTTCTACTACTATCCCTACCCTTTCCCTTTCTAGCATTCCACTCTCAAGGTAGGGAGCAACAAGTATCACTCATTGAAAGCGGCTATAATTTGTTGCTTTTAGATTTCCCGATACTGTCCGCACTGCTTAGCCTTTTTATACTGATCATCCCTGCATTACTCCTCTGCGCCTATCTGTTGCTATTAATCCCTTTACGCAAAAGAAAAGCTTACCCATGGAGTTATAAAATCGCACAAATACTCTTCTCTCTTCACCCTTGGGGAATGGCAGAAGTATTCTTAATTGGTGTATTAGTTAGCTTAGTAAAAATTGCAGGAATGGCAGAAATCGTTATCGGCATGTCTTTCTGGGCTTATGTCCTGTTCGCTCTCTGTTTAATAGCGACAATAACGTCTGTAGATAAGCTGCAGCTTTGGCATATGTTGGATCAGGTCTCAGGAATTCAGCGTAAAGTGCCACCTCATTCATTGGGCAGCGCAAAACAACAGCAACTTCAAAGCTGCCACTCTTGCGAACTACTTCACACGCAAGCTGAAGAAAACTGCACACGTTGCGGCTCCGTACTTCATCAAAGAATCCCTTTTAGCATCCAAAAAACTTGGGCATATTTGCTCACAAGTATCGTGCTCTATATACCCGCCAATCTTTACCCCATTATGCACACAACTTTTTTAGGTTCAGAAGAACCCAGCACCATACTCGGTGGCGTAGTCGTTCTGTGGCAGCATGGTTCCTATCCCATCGCCCTAATCGTATTTATTGCGAGTATCGTTATCCCTATTGCCAAAATGCTAGCCCTTTTATGGCTTCTGATCAGTACGCAGATGGGACAACAGCATCGGATAGAAGAGCGAATTTGGATGTACAGGATGACTGAACTTATCGGTCGCTGGTCAATGATTGATGTTTTTGTTGTCGCCGTTTTAGTCGCACTAGTACAATTAGGTGGCTTAGCCAATATTCAACCCGGTCTTGCGGCTACAGCCTTTGCGGGGGTGGTAATTATGACCATGCTTTCGGCACTCAGCTTTGATCCCCGATTAATTTGGGATAGCCTGAATAAAAACGAGCGAGAATCCCTTAAAAAAAGTGTTCTGGAATAATCAAAAGCGCCATATAGTTTTAAGCTTTAAAAACTAGCGACACATTGATCGTAAATTCATAAATAAGATAGCAACCGTTATGACACCCAATGAAAACTCAGCAGCACAACCGATGATCAAGGAAAAGCGCTCCATTTCCAGTATCTGGGTACTTCCGCTTATCGCCTTATGCATTGGTGGCTGGATGGTGTATCAAGATTGGGCTAACAGGGGCAAGCTTATTACTATCAGCTTTATTACAGCGGACGGTATTGAAGCAGGCAAAACCAAAATAAAGATTCGTAACGTAGAAGTCGGTAAAGTCGAGTCGGTACAGCTTAACTACTCGGAAAATAATGTCCTTGTGCAAGCGAGAATTGAGCCCGGTGCTGAAGAGCTTCTGTTAGAAAATGCTAAGTTCTGGGTTGTACGCCCTCGTGTAGGCGCGGCAGGTGTAAGTGGATTAGGCACCCTGCTTTCTGGTGCTTATATCGAAATGGCGCCAGGAGATAACGACAATAAAAGGCTTAGTAGTAGGCCGCTTGACGTTTATACCGGGCTAGAAGAACCTCCGGTCACCTCCGCCACAGAACCGGGACTGCGATTAGAGCTCGTCAGTGATAATGCTCATTCATTAAGCGTGGGCGTGACCGTACTGTATAAAGGCTTCCCTGTAGGGCGTATAGAACGCGTTCATTTCGACCCTCTGGCAAGACAAGCTGTGTACGGAGTCTTTATTAAATCGCCTTATGATCAACTTGTCAGTGCTGACAGCCGCTTTTGGAATATGAGTGGCATTAACCTTGATCTGTCTGCTAATGGCGTCAACGTACAAACAGGCACCTTCGATACTCTATTCAGCGGTGGGATTACCTTCGATATTCCCAGCGGAGGACGCCAAGGCGAAGCCGCTAAAGACGGTGACCGCTTTAGGCTGTATGCAGACTTTAATAGCGTCAAAGAAAGACCTTACTCATATTACAATGAATACCTGCTTCTCTTTGATCAGTCTGTACGTGGCTTAGTCGCCGGCGCGCCTGTCGAGTTTCGCGGTGTACGCATCGGTACGGTTGAGCATATCTCATTTCAAATCGCTAATTTAACACACGCCGAAGACCCAAGGGTTCCGGTGATTATCCGCTTAGAGCCCGGAAGGCTAGGCTATAACGATGAGGAGAGCATACTCAAAGACGCTCATCAGAAACTCAATGACTGGGTTAATCGAGGTATGCGCGCCAGCTTAAAATCAGGCAACCTGATTACCGGAAGTCTATTTGTAGACTTCGATCTCTATCCGGATGCACAACAGCAGCCCTTAACGCAGCAAGAAGGCTATTCGATCATCCCAACGGTCTCTGGGGGCTTTGTTCAGCTAGAAAACAAGTTGATTAGTGTACTGAGTAAAATCGAATCGCTACAAATAGAGCCTGTGATTGGACGCGTCGACGATACGCTTAAATCCAGCGAAGCCGCTATTAATCAATTAAATACGACCCTTAAACAGATTGAAAAACTGGCGAAAAGCAAAGAAACACAAGCGCTGCCGGAAGAACTTATCGCAACCCTACGCGAAGTTAGACTCGCCACACAAGGGATATCACCGGACAGTCAATTTTATATAGCGCTAACTGACACACTACAGACGCTTCAACAAACATTAAAACAGCTTCAGCCTGTATTAAAAACACTCGATAATAAGTCTAACGCGCTGATATTTGATGCTAAAAAAGGGCCTGACCTGATACCCGGAGAGCCAAATGAAAACTAAATTAATCGCTTATATCAGCTTATTGATAAGCGCCCTACTGCTCTCTGGTTGTAGCCAAACAATACAACCCGATACGGGTCAGTTTTATCTTTTAAGCAGTGATAGCCAAGCAAATAACAAAACGAACTCCGCACATGTTATTGGCTTACGCCCTGTGACTGTCGCGTCCTATATCGATAATCCGGGGATCGCACTGCAAACCAGCGATAACCGTATCCGCATCGCCAATCACCACCTCTGGGCTGAAGAACCAAACTTAGCAATCACACGTGTACTTCATGGCGAGTTAAATAATTTACTATCAAATAGCCGTGTAGATAACGGGCAGCTAGGCCGCAATGAAGATTGGCAATATATTCTAACAACCCATGTTGACCAGTTTCATGGAACCGAAAAAGGGCTAGCCGTCTTTAGCGGTTATTGGCGTTTTGAAAGCAGTAATAATCAAGGAAACAAAGTTCTTATCAATACTCGTTTCAATCTCTCCTCCCCGATCGAAAAACCGGGTTATACCGCGCTTGTGGCAGAACTTAGACAACTACTATCTCAACTATCAGAACAACAAGCCGAACAGATCGCTCGGGAACTAAACGAATAATTACTTATCTAACCCAGCATTGGATGAATTGAAACGGCTAAAAAGCAGTCATGACGATAAAGAGGTAGCTATATAGCCGCTACGTTAATAAGGCCATAAGAGAACAATCATTCATTTATATAGATAAAGGTCATACTTAATAACCTTAAAATGGTCTATAATTGTTCACATCTGTTGTTTTGAAATTAGATTTTGGTTGAAAGAATGGAAAATAACATCGCATCTTTAGGTAATAATACCGCTTTAGCTCCTCAACGGAGCAATGGCACAGAAGCATCCGCACAGCCTCGTGGCGCAGTGGGAGAACTTCTGGCACCTACAGCACAGAGCGGAGTTAGCAACAATGTAGATATTCCATCCACCAGCCGAATCCCTGAGGTTGATAACCAGACTGAAAACCGTACCAATCGAGTGAATCAAGCTGAAGTACCTGCGGATCCAGCGGTACAACAGCGACAGATAGAATCATTTCTCGCTCAACAAACGGGCGAAGATGCAGAAAGCTTTCAAGGGATCGATATTGAAACGGCCCTAGATTTACAAGAAAGCTTCCGTGATCGTCCTGCACAAAATGAACAAGCATCATCTCAAGCGTCGTCACAAGCTTCACCACAAAACACGGAACAGCCTGTCGATGCTAATGATCAACAGAACCAAGAGCTGATCCAACGCTTACAAACTCGCTTGGCCGATCAAATACCGAATGATCCAGGTACAGAGTTCCCTCAGTTGATCGAAACCATCGCATAAACCCCAAAAGCCCCCCCTACGTTTACGGGTCACCCTTAAAACAGTGACCCGATCAGAAAAAAATCCTTTTAAAAACAACCGATTTCGATCTGTTCTAGAGAAATGAACTTTCTTATACCTTTGTGTTCAAATGATCGTTCAAAAACCTAATATCAACCTTAGCCGACGCAGTTCAGGAAGCTTAAGATGAAAATGGATCAGGCGCCTCGCTACCACTCCCTTAGATTCCAGATAACCGCTGTTATTACACTCCTTATCAGTGTGCTAATTATCAATACCATTTTTTCTTTCTACAGTGAAAACCAACGTCGCCAAGACTACATCGCGATACAAAGTTCAGGCACAACACAGCAACTCTTCAGCTCCCTAATTACCCGTAGTAAACAGTATGCAGAAGCAGCCCCGCGTGATTGGGAAACATACAACCGCGATTTAGGCATGTACGGCGAAGACCTTAATAATATTATTATTGAGCTCGATAAAGCCGTTCATACCTTAGAAGCGATGCCTACCGTACAAGCACAGTGGTCTATGTATTCCGATGAGATCACTCAGGTCAGAGGCGATATAAAAGAGCCCCGGCTGGAAGCCGTAGCGAATTGGGTCGTAACCAATAACAAATCACTCAATGAGCTGTCGTTACTGATAAACAATCGCATAGAAAATATTCTAGACCAGCAATTAAAGCAACAAAGAAACATCAACATCGGCCTTTTAGCACTCTCTTTGCTCGTTGGTTTATCCACACTTATTGCCATTAACAAACTATTTAGCCGACCTGTGCACAACATCCTATCTCGTTTGCAAAACCTTACAAAAGGCGAAACCACAGCAGAAGATCAAGTCATCAGTCGTAATGAGATGGGCACCATTTACTCAGCGATTGATGACCTTGCCCTTAATCTAAACACCACATTCAACCTGACACGTAGTGTTAACCAAGCCACCACAATCGATAATGCTCTGTACTTTGTATATGAAGAGTACAAACAACGGCTACCCATTGATGCCTTATGCTTATTTCGTGATAGCAATGACGCACAGTCCCTCACGCTCGACCGCATTCACACAGATACATCACTCGCATTGCAAGAAAACAGCCAGTACAGCAAACATAACTGCGAACTTTGCACGATAGAAGACAAACCAGAACCTATACTCTGGCAAGAAACCAGCGACTGGACAGACAAGCACTCCGATCTGGTTCAGAAGCTGCAACAAGCGGGCATTCAATCCGCCCTATTCTTCCCTTTTAATAATCAAAGCGGCTCTGTACTGCTCTTTGCCAGCAAACAACCCTCTGCGTTTAACGACAAACATTTACAAATGCTAACCAACGCCGGTGGTCAGCTACAGCACGCTTTTGAAAAAACAGAACTCGTTGAAAGCTTAGTTATATCCGCCGTCAGCGGACTATCAAAGCTGGCAGAAAGCCGCGATCCAGAAACCGGGGACCATCTAGACCGGATGTCACAATACTCCATGATATTGGCAGAAGAACTCGGTCAAAACAGCATCTACCAAGACCAGATAGACAACCGCTATATTCGCGATATCCTTCGTTTCTCCCCAATGCATGACATCGGAAAAGTCGGTATCGAAGACAGTATCCTACTTAAACCGGGTCGACTCACACCTGAAGAACGCCACGATATGGAGTTCCACCCTGCCATCGGCGGTGAGGTACTTAAACGCTGCGAAGAGCAACTCAATGCCAGTGGTCACAGCATGTTCACCACCGGAATAGAGATCGCAGAAGGCCACCATGAGAAATGGGATGGCAGCGGCTACCCTCACGGCTGGAAAGGTGATGAAATTCCCCTATCCGCACGCATAGTCGCCGTAGCCGATGTATTTGACGCCCTAACCTCCAAGCGCCCCTATAAAGATGCTTGGCCTGTAGAGAAAGCACTCAAGCTTTTTGAAGAGGAATCAGGCAAACATTTTGATCCAGAGATCGTGAGTGCTTTTCATCGGGCACTGCCACGGATTTTAGAAATATATGAGAGGTTGAAGCACGTATAAAGGGTGACGTTCTACTAGCTTTGTAGAAGCTCAGCCCTTTATGCCCGAATGGGTGCCTGAGCGAATGACCATCAGGTCGCTGAAGACTTCCAGAACCGCGTAGTAGCAAGCAATACCAACTGCACCAAAGAGGTAGTTTGTGCCACTTTCGAGTATGGGTGCTAATTATCAACTTGTATCCATTCTCGTAGAAAGCTATAAATGCTATTAAATCAGTTAGTTGGATATACAACATACACAGCGGCCTTCAGGTTAAGCTTTTTGCCGCAAGGAAAAATACAGATATGTCAGCACTCACAAAATCAGTTTCTTTATTATCGTTATTGTTCCTTATGACCGGCTGCATGCTAAATCAAGGTGACAATACTTACAGCCATGAGCACTCACATAAGCATGCTTATGACTACGGACACACCCATGAGCACACTCATAGTGGTAGTTCACATCACGGAATCGTGGTTCCGCTTTTTTCTGATCAACAGCATGTGGGCTATGCAGAAATAAAGCTACATGATGACAAGGGTGACCTTGAACTGTGGCTGACAAAGAATAAAACCAAAGGCACCCCAATTGATCTACCCCTCGACTCAAAGATAACGGTTTCTTTTCAGAAATTAGATACGCAAAAAGTGGCGCTTCGCATTCGTAATTTAGAGAAGAATGAAGATGAAGACGGCAAAGGTAACATCCGTGATAACAAGACGAATTACTTCATCTTCCCGGGTGATACAGGCGCCGATGCAACATTCCTTATAGGGAAAGGCTTCTCAACTGAGACTGTCATCTCTTTTGAAGTGGATGGTGTTAGATACACGACGAATACGTTTACATTGCAACCGCATACGCATTGAGTGTAAGAGGAATTGACCTCTTCTTTTTTGATGGGTTTCTTCCTCTGAAGGGACGCTGCCGTCTGCATATTCCGCGTTTCGCTTCGCTCAATACCTGTTGGAGCTCAGCCTCTGAGCGAATGATCAGCGACTCGCTGAAGATCCCCAGAACCTCGCACGTGGGTTTCTTCCTACCAAATATTCTTTTTCAGTTATGGGCTTTCGCCCTTTAAGGGGAAACAACAGCTCTTCCCCTTAAAAATACACTCTCTTAAAGACAGCCGCCTATTCCTTGTTTCGCTTCGCTCAATTCCCTGTGTTTCTCCCGCGCTAAGGCATGGATATAAACTCGCCTTTAATACCTCAAGAAGGCTCAAACAAATATCCATTTAACCCTTAGCGCACTGCGATACTCGGCTGCGTCAAAGGGGGATAGATTGTGCCAATTTCAGGCCTAGATACTAATAGGCAGCTTGTTTCGAGGCTTCTAGTAAGCTACAAAGGTAATTAAATTAGACAGATGGATGTCTGGCATGGGTAGATATACGGACCCCCGTATATCAATTGATATACAGCATGCGCGGTTTGTCACGGAAGGCAGTTACATATTTCTATAATTTTTCCTTCCTTTTCAACCTATTACATCTGCTTTAAATCAATATCAGTGTGGGTAGATACACGGCCCCCCGTATATACAATTATTATGCGTAAACTCAGAGAATAAAAATGGAAGAACAAAGATCGATTGATATCGCAATTGATGATCTCAAAGATCAAATAAAAAATCATCGAGACGCCGCACGGAAGATATTATTTTATGTGATGTATATAGTTTCTTTATTGCTAGTTTTTGGGGCAGCTATTTTTGTATACCAAGATTATAGAACTACAGAATTTTCAGGCTCTATCGGTGGTATAGGTGGAGGAGTTTATATATCGTCATCTGCTGATACTAAAGGCAAACAAAGCGCACCTGCAGCGACTACAGATCCCAATATGTTGTCACCTGCTGATGTTAATAGAAATCAAAGCGCTAGCACACCTGCACCAACTACAGATACCAGCATGTCATCTGCTAGCGGTGGGAGTTTTGGTGTCAGTAGTGGCTTTTATGCACCAAACACCACCGTGCTTTATGTGTTTGTTGTTTTATTCGTTGTAGTGTTTGGTGTCATGATGGCTATTTACAGATTTCATCTAAATGAAATAAGTAGATCTGAGCAGCTGAAAGTAGGCTTCATGAGAATCAGAATCGCTGCAAATAATCATGATAAAGAAGGTTTCTTATCTGAGGTGAGAGGCGCACTAACCAATGACGCATTTACGTATCAGACGGGAAAAGAGAAAAAAGTAGAAAGCCCTTTACCAGGGCACCCTAGCTCAGATATAAGCGCGCTTCTTGTTAATAAACTAATTGATAGTATTGACTTAAAAATTAAGGATAAAAATTAAAATGCATAACAAGACAATGCAGCCGGAAAAATCACTCGCTGCGCTCTCGATTTTCCGCTGATTGTGGCGTTAGGCTTATGTTGTCACTTACCATATGGAAGTATTAATGGACAATTCTGGTATAAATCTAAGTATGGATATGTCTGCATTAGCCATTGGGAATGGTGCAGTCAAGTCAATTTCTAAAGGTGATAGCAGTGATTACAGTACTGAAATAGGAATAATTTTACCTGATTTGTACAGTGATTTACCTATTGGTTCTCATCAAATCGATCATAATGGTAAAACTGTTACTGTCATCATCAAAGAGGTTACCTCTAAAGCAACGGACCCTGTATTTAGTGCAGCTGCGAACTTAAGTATTGGTGCTAGCGGTAGTGGTTTTGATACGATCCCGTTTGAGGCATTTACAGTTAATAAAGGCAAGTACCCTGCAACACTAGCTACAATAAAATTTGATGAAAGAATCGCAGATTGGATTGATGACTCAGAACCATCAGGCAAAAAGCGCATTGATTATGAACGTCTTCAAATAACTGGCTCACCTAATAACGAAGAAAAAATTGAAGCTATATTAGTTTTAAATAAACTGTTTTCTACGTTGGCGCCTAAAAACTTCAAAAACCTTACTTATGACGACATAACTGTATTTACGGAAGTTTATAAAGGACGTTATAACAATATACTTTTCCATCAAGTGCACGCTTTGTCGGGTATAGATGCATATAAAACTGCCATTTATGATTATGTGCTGCCTGAGAGTGAACGAAGTGAAATTCCAGAGGCAATAAATAATTTTTATCACTCATATTTAGATCGAGCAATTGAAACTGAAGATGACCTAAAAGAGGTAGTTCAAAATGCTATTACTTCAGTATTAAAATTTAATATTGAAAAAAGAAGGTGGATTGAGCCATTTTGGGATGGTGAGAAGAAAATATCGCATTCAGGAAATAACATCATTGTGCCAAGAACACCCAAGGGAGAAGTCAAAATACAGCCGACATTACATGTAATTCTTGATATGGCATTAACTCCACTAGGTATACAAGTTATACGTGAGAGTGATGAAGGAATTGGATCCTTAGATTTTAGGTTCTTATTTACAAACTCCAAAAGGATGCCATTAACTGTTGGGATTGAATTCAAAGTAGCGCATCACCAACAAGTTAAAAAAGGACTGACTAAGCAACTACCAGCTTATCTGGATTCAATTAGGTCAAAGTCAGGTCTATTTGTAATTATGTGGTTTAAAGATGGAAAGTTTTTCAAAAAGCCAAGTTCTAGGGAATGTGGTGATATGGAGTCGTGGTTACAAAAAGAAGCAGAGCTGATTTCAGCCGAAAAAAACATGAATATCTCTAGTATAATCTTAGATGCATCAATTCAAGTGAGTGCCTCTAATCTATAAGCTTAACGAGGCGTTATGTTTCTTAACAGAGTTATCATATAAATATGTCGTTCAAAGAAAAATTTGAAAACCATCCTGTTGTATTTGGTTTGAGCTTGGTAATAGCAGGATTTGTTGCAGGTTATGGAGCTCACGATGCGATAAGCAATAGTAAAACTAAACCAGCGCCCGTTCTTGCCCAACCCAAAGTTAACTGCACTATTGAAGGTACTGGCGACCTCTCTGCATCGCACCACCAACGCTTGTCTGTGCTGCAGCGTGAACTTGTGCGCTTAGAAGGTAAAGCTAGTGATGACAGCATCATTTCTAGCTATCAAAACGACTACAAGGAATCTGCCGGAAGGGTTCGTAATGACATTGCAATGGAGCGTCAGGCTTTAAAAGAAGCGCTACAGGTTTTGTCTGCCAAATGTAGTTAAAACATAACAAGTGTGGCCACATACGTCAGCGAAGCTGGCTAGGACAACCGCTGCGCGGTCGCCTGTGCCAAAACGTTAGCTTTATCCTGCGCTCAACTATATCGTTCAAAAGATTTTAAAAGGGAAATTAAATGTCAGATGAAAATATAAATAGTGTCATTTCCGTTATCCCTGTAAAAAACTTCCAAGAGTCACTTACTTGGTACAAACGACTTGTTGGGCGTGATCCAGATGTTGTCCCTATGGAAGGCATTGGAAATTTTCGGGGCCAGGTCTTGCATTGTGCATATATCGCCTAAAACTCAAACGCCAGCTGCTCCTCGCTCAGGGGCTGAGCTCCTACTGGAACCCCTAGCCTTATAGCGTCGGACTTAAACCTACGTTATCAATATGATTAGCGGCTGTTTTTCTAATTTCAACCAGCATTCTAAACAATGCCTATTAACACTTAAGTGCAGATGGCTTAGACTCTGCATACCTAAGGCAGCGAAGCCAATAGCGTTATCCACCCCGTCTGTCACCAGACCGCTTGAGAATTAAAGGAATAATTCAGATGTCACGTCCAAAGAGCTCCTGTTTAGACTGCGATTTTTTCATCAGCGTCAATGGCATCAGCCACGATACCACGCAGTCATTTCAATTCTACGATCACAGTGATCAAGTACAACAAGAATACATTGAAGCCAAACAGAAGCTACTTGAACAATCGGGTTATAGTATTTTTAGCTGGAACTGGACACCTGAAACAGAAAAACGCAACGTTTGGCTCAGTATTGAGTGTGAAGAAGGCGGGCCGATCAAACTGCCCCTATTTACCGCAGTCGATGAACAGAAATACCAAGAGAAAGAGAATAATTACGAACAGAATTATCATCTGCAGGCGGTCGTTCCTCTAACCATTCTCCCTAGCGTTCAACCGGCACAATACCCAGAACAACATATGGCACCCACCCGCAATGGCTACCTTTATATTTTTAAAGACAATCAGCTATGGCGTGAAGTTGAGATCATAAACAAAGAAAACATTGGCCCTGAGTTTCGTGACACCCACCTTTACCAGCACCGTGAAGGCTTTGAAAAGCCATTTAAGAAAGGCCCGCGTAAAGCCCTAGGTAAACCACTTAAAGATATCTGGCTACCAACCAAAGCCAACAGTGGTTCTCAACGTTTGTACGTCGCCTATTCAGAGGTTCAGTGGAGCGCCGCGTACCTAAACTTTCTCGAGCACCCTGAAAACAGGAACCTCCTCAAACAGCGTACCAGCGTGATTACTCACCAGAGCATTAATACGCTGGGAGATAAGCTAAACACCACCCTGAAGACAATGCGCCTACGTGAACCGGAGATAGAAGAAAAACTGGCCGATCCCAGCCTCTATAACCGCGATCTCAATGGCAACTACCTATACAATCTGTACGACGGTGTAAGTTACGAGGTCAACTCACTGCGCAAAGACAGCAGCAATCTCCTGTCGACACTGGAAAATGGCACTCACCAGCGATTAGAATACGGGGCCCGCGCTGCCCAATATACCAAACAATTAAATGCTGATAGTCAGGAAGACAGTCTCTGGCAAGCCCGTAGCTCTATCGACTACCTAGCCGATGCCAGAGCCCGCCAGCTCAAACTCATCGCGTTACCCGACCCAATATTCGAACTCCGTCATCACACCAGTATGGCCATGCAGGTCAGTTCATGCCTGTTCCATATTATGGAAGACGCCGGCCAGCAAAAATACTTCCAGAGCGCCGAACTGGTACAACGCTTTGTCGTGCCAGATAAACTGCCCAACGGCGAGGAAAACCCTAATCACAAGCATTTGGACAGCTTTAACTTCAGCCCTATCGGAGTATTTCAGCGCACGCTACGTACAATAGAACGTCAACGCTGCCACCAGGATATGGCGCAATTCCAAAAAAACCTTGGTAAAACGATTGATAAGTCAGCTACCGCTGCGGCAGTACGAGATTTCACCAGTTTGGAACGCGGTGCCCCAGGTGCCTACCGCCTAGTCGGTAATGCCTTCCAGGCCCTGAGCCTTAATCTTGCCGCTATCGATCCGCTGCAAGACAAGCAACAACTGAAAGAAAACCAACAGCCGCAAGACTGGCCCGGCCAAGCAACCATCGCCAACTTCTACACCCAGGGCGCTAGCCACCCACTGCATGCTCTGCTCTACCCACCTGCAGATCAGGTCCCGCTAGACACCGCCTACACCTCGCCCGCGCCAGTGAACGACGGCAGTGGCCAAGCAACCACAGACAATATTGCACGCTGGGCCGGCGACACCCTGATTAAAGACGATCAAATAGAAAACCTTGATCAGGCACTCCTGCTGGCCGAAAACAGCGAAGACGGCTTTGGCGGCAGCCGCCGTCTCCTCAATACCGCCGATGGTGTCCTCAGTGGTTTCTTTACTGCCATGCTGGCGCTTCAGAACAAAGCTGATGCCCGCATCAGCCTTAGCCAACGGGTCGAAACTGTCGAATTCAATGCTGCCTATCTCGACAATCTCCGTCTGAGTAAGCTAATTGCACCAGACAGTCTAGGGCAGGCCACCTATATTCCCACCTCCGGTGAATCGATTGCGGGTGCCTATGTTGTCGGAGTACACAGTAAAAAAGCGGGGCTAAGTTTTGGCCTAACCGAGGCCCAGCGCAAGCAAACATCCGGTAAACGTTACGGCGTACTTAGGGATAGCAACGATAAACTGCTCGCCTCCACCAATCAACGTAGCCTTAAAGGCACTAAGCTACAAGGCGCAGCCGTCAGCAGCAAAGTCGATCTGCGAGCACTAGTGATACCGGATGATAACCCCATCACCCAAATGAAGGTCGAACAATTAGCTAAACAAGCCGATCTGGCGGATAAACTCGAACCCCAGAGCAAGGCAGGCGGAGCTGCCGGGCAATTCTATGCGAAGGGGCTTCCCTACTTTATTGTAGCGCTGGAGATCGTTAATTTGCAGCGGACAGTAGCTGCGTTTGAAGGAAAGAGTGCCTCTTATGCAACGGTTTCAGGCATTAGCGCTTCTTGGGATCTCGGGGTTGCCATAGTCAATGCATCCAATTTTCTGACAAGAGAAACAGGCCGTTTAGCCACTTATTCAACCAAGACAGTTATCAAGTTACCCCCAAGTGCTATCAGATTCCTTTCCGCGCCGTCTTTAGGCTTACATCTTGAAAAGAACCTAAGTCGCCTCAAAGCCGCCGGCCTAGTCGGTGGCGCTTTAACCACAGCCGTTGCCGTTTGGGATACCTGTCTGTTAATTTCCGCTCAGGATAATGATGCTGCCGCGGCCATGGCGATGGTCGCACTCGGCACCGGCCTGTCCACCTTCGGCAGCCTCTATACCGCCACCTTCCTGATGAGTCCCCTCGGCTGGATCGGACTGACCATTGCCCTGGTAGGCTTTGGTCTCTATATGCTGTTTAAAGACAGCCCAATGGAAACCTGGCTTAAAAACGGCCCCTTTGGCGCACGTCCTGACCATACCGGTGACTATAAATATCTACAACAACCGAACAAGGCTTGGCAGCATTTTATCAACCTGATTATGAACCTACGGATTAAAACCTATGCTATAGATCAGATCGAGCTTTCCGACGAGCTACGTAGAGAATTGGCAGGCAAGGGCATTACCCACGGCGTCTGGCTCACCAGTAACCTGTTTGGTTTGAGTAAGCCCGAGCACCAAACTCTGCGCTTCCATGCACGGCAGGCCGTTTTAACAAGTACAGAAAAAATCACCAAAATGAACCTTCGTCGCGATCCACCAACGAAGAGTGTCGATCAGGTAGACACTTTTGACGCCCCTTTGCTCTATCAGCATAAGCAAGATAACGGCTACATATTCTTCTATCGATTCGACAAAACTGTGCCTAGAAACGACGGTAAATATAGGCCCGGCACAACCTATTTGTACAAATATCAAGCCCATTTCCATACCCGGGCCCAACTACAAATCGGTGACCATACCTTCCCAACCCCTCCGTTAAGTAAAGAGGAAGACGCCGGCAGCCCCAGCAGGACTCCGACCTTTAGAGAAGGAGAATACTGGTGGGCCAATGAATTTGGCTGGGAACAGTAACAGGACTCATGATGAATAAGATTGAAACACCACAAGATCGATATCAAGACAGCGTCTGGAATAGTCAGTACTTCAGTAACCAGAAATCCCGCCCTGAACAGGGAGTCCTAACAAAGCTTCTACAGGGAGGTGATCCCCTACCCTGGAGTCGGGCCAACGAAACGGTTCCCGTCAGTATAATTGAGGAACCCACGCCAGCCGAGATCAAGCAGCGCCTTAAAGAGAATAAAGATGAAACCCACTGGGATGAGAACCAGTACAGTGCAGGGTCATTAAATAAATGGGGACTGGTCTACTTTTATCTTTCTGCAATTTCTAAAGTGGTTTGTACTATGGTGAGCCCTTTTTTTGCAGTATATATTACTGTGTTCCCTTTCCTTTATGAATCAGTAACACTTTCAGAATTAATTGACATAGTATTAGTATATATCCTCTTCATCCTTTTACCTTCCGCCCTAATCTGGGGCTACTTTGAAGCCTCAGGTCGCGGGTATTTACCCATGCCCTGGTTTATGAAAGCGGTCAAACATTTTACATTCAGCCGTAGCACCGGCAGGGTAATCCGCTACAAAAACAACAAGGAGCTATACAGCCACCCTTTCTCAGAGTTCGACTGCTATCTGGTCAGTAGCCCCAGTCATCAAGGGATACTGAGTTATCAACTGCATCTTGTTCACCGTTATCATCGCTACTCCGACAGTATCCCGCTGCATACCTTCAGTAGCAGCCAACAACCGGACGAGTTCGAACGGATCTGGAACCTGATCCAACGCTATATGGACACCAGCCAGCCGATGCCTGATGTACCAGAACTGGAACCGGCCAGAGAAAAAGACCCTACGACTGCCGCTTGGGATGCTAAAAACAATCGCAAACCTGATTACTGGTTCTCCATGGATGATGACGAGTTTGAAGAGGCGCTACTTGAACTCCAAGCCGAGCAACGCTTTATGCCAAACCAAGGCCCAGAGATTGATCTATTTAATGGCGGCACTAAAGCCTAATGGCACTAACGGACTGAAATGACAGAAATGACAGAAATGACAAATTTAAAATTAATGAGGACGCACCCCACTTACCCTTTCATATGATCCTCATGAAGATGAGGCCGTATTCTAAATCACTAGTGCTTTGTTTATACATCGATAAAGCCACTTAAATCAGACGACTGCCACGCAGCCGCCGTTTAGTTCAAACGTTAGGTGTCTATGAACTTAACCTGCGGAAGCAAAATCGCAATTACATTAGGGGCTATTTCTTTGGCCCTATTTGTATTCATACTTTACTTCAGGGCTTGCATCTACGCAGATATGTATATCGCTCCTGAAGACCCATACGGGATTTCAGACATAATAGAGTTCATTTTGGGTTGTTTATTGTTGGCGCTATTTGCAATTTCAGCGGCCTTTTCCGTTTTTATATTTTTCAAAGGGTTACCACAAAGTCGAAAAACTGCGCTAATTTTGATTGTCTTTTCAGCAAGTTTACTTTTGTTATATTCACCATTACATTCTGTGGCAGCGCGGTGGTAACAGTATGGAAGCACCTGAATTCGACATTGAAGATAGATCAAAAAATTGGGATGCGATGCAAATGCTGTATATGGATACTGACCCTAAATGTGAGTTGGACTATATAGCTAGCGTTTGCGTCGCATCTAAATACACTAACCAAGAGCTTAGGGATATTCTGTTTTTCGAAGTTCTTCCATCTGTTCGCTTTAATTTATTGATGCTCCCAGCGCCAGAATGGAGTGGTTTTGAGAGAGAATGGCTAATAAAAAGAGTTTTAGATAAGCATCGGTTTGGTCGTAGAAAGCCAATACTCTTCCGCAGCTATACATCAACTTGGTGGAAAAAATTAGAAGATAAAATCGAGCATGTGCGAAAATACAGCTAACAAGCAAAAAAATAATGGGGACGCATTTAATAATGGAGACGTACCCCATTTAACCTACAAACGGCAACAAACCTACCTTGCCGTTGCTGACAACCAAATCAATGCCGTTTTCTCCTCACTTTATGATAGGTTCTTCAAGAATAGGTCCTTCAATAATAGGATCGCACATTAAGGACCTCATCTTTTAACGTTGAAGCTCGGGTTGGAATACTAAGTTCTGATGCAATTATTTCGGCTCTATTTTTTGCATTGGCGACTGAGATACGGTGTCTTTCGTCACCAAACTCTTGGTATTCAGAGGCAATCTCATACACTGTGTCCGCCCCTAAATATTTACTCAACGTCTGCAAGTGCGGTGTCAGGTGACTGGAATCTTCTCTTATTCCCCCTTTTTCAAAACCGAACTCTCCGCTGGAAGTCACTATGATCAACGTCTTACCTGAGAGTAGAGGCTTTAACGGGAAGTCCCCTCGTGATAGATCGAAATCAAACGTTTTGTTTATACGTACAATTTGATCGAACCACGCTTTTAGCTGAGCCGGCATACCGTAGTTATACATGGGTGAAGAGATCAAAATAACATCTGCTGCTGACACTTCAGCGATCAGTTTATCTGATAGTGACAGTCTCTCTTTCTGTGCCGGGGTCCTTTTTTCATCCGGAGTGAACACCGCGTCAATCCAATCTTGTGTAATGAAATCAGGTGGATTCATTCCAACATCACGATAGATATACTCATCTGCAGGCTGATTCCGTTTCCATGTATCAATAAATCGTAGAGCGATAGTTTTCGATATAGAATCGTGATCTGGGTTTGGGTTGTTCGCAGCTCTAACGCTGGAATCGATATGTAATAAGCTGCTCATGTTAATTGCCTTACTTGATTAAAACAGTTGATTAAAAATAGCTGATTAAAAACAGTTGATTAATAACAGACTCTATTTTGTGAGCCTACGTAAAATGAAACAAACGAATAAACGACACCTCTAGATGAGTTTAAATCATCTATACTATCGATTAATGAGTTAATAACTTGGAGATTAAGATTGCAGGTATCGTTACAGGCGTTGAAAGCTTTTGAATCAGCAGCCCGACAGGGAAGCTTTAAGCTGGCTGCCGAAGAGCTTTCGCTGACGCCAACAGCTATTTCACACCACGTTAGTAATCTGGAAAGCCGGTTAAATGTAAATTTGTTTCATCGACATGGAAGGCGGATATCACTTACCGGAACAGGTAAAAGACTAGCTGAAGCAACCTCAGACGGATTTCGCAAAATTGACAGTGCTTTGGAAGAGGTAATGAAGGCTGGCAGCGCAGTCAGGGTGACGACGACATCATCATTAGCAGCTATGGTACTGATCCCTGCCCAACATGAGTTTGAACAAGCTAACCCTGATTTTTCTATGGAAGTATCGACTGGTGAATCGGTTGATAGCCAATCACATATTATTCCAATTCGGTTCGGTGATGCCTCAGTCGCTGAGGATTCAGATATCATTAGCTATGAGTCATTCAATGTATTTGGCGCTTATGGAATGAAGCCTCCCTCTTGGTCAAATGATTCCATTACCCTTTTTACAACCGAGTGGAAAAACAGATTGTTACCGGACCCGCCACTCGCCGCTTGGTTGGAAAAAAATGGACTAGATGGGTCTAATATTAAACTCAAAAAGCTTGATCAAGAGTTTTTAGGGATCCAGCAGGCGATGGCACAAAATGGGCTTGTGTTCTGCTCTACGACACTCACAAAAAGGTTGTTAGAAGCTAACCTTCTACAACAATTTGAAACTGAGCCGGTCAAATCAGACCTTTGCTATTACGTTCCCAATAAGGACAGTTACGAAACTAGAAGTGCAGCCAGATTTCTAAATTGGATCGAAGATATTTTTAAACAATAATTCTTACAGACACTTCTAGCTAGCAGCGTATTCCCAAGGCAAAATACCTGAATAAAATTAATGGGGATGAAAACTAATGGGAACGTACCCATTTAACCTGCATTTTCACTGGAGATTTAGAAAGTAGCCCTAAATTCCGAATAGTTAAAGAAACAGAAATCTAATTACAATAATTAAGTAAATCATAACAAGTTTTTGAATAACCGCCCTTCGGGCTAGACCGCTAATTTCTCTGATTCGCAGCAACGCGGCCCATTACAAAAACGTTAGCCAATCATTCAATAGGAATCATATCTTTTAGATGGAAATTCTAATTCGTTTTATGCAGAAAAATTCAACGGGAAAGGTTGTTCTTACTTTGTTTGTGCTAACTATGGCCGTGTATTTCACAATGTTGTCATACTCAATTCCAGCAGTTACGGCATATGCTCCAGAACAACCAATATTTGACTTATCTCCTGCGGGTTACTCCTTTAATTATGCTTATGAATTACTCGATACATTGGGAGCTGAAGGGCGAGAACTGTATTTATCTACTCAGTTACCATTAGACTTCATATACCCGGGTTTATTTTCTATTACTTATTCACTACTGCTAGTTTGGCTTTTTGGTAAAACATTCAATGTAAGTTCGAAGGTTTTCTTTTTTGCACTGGTACCATTTTTAGCTGGGATTTTTGATTATGCTGAAAATGTATTCATCATAAAAATGATCAGCTCATTTCCTGATTTACAAGTAACTACAGTTAATACAGCAAGTACATTTACTCTTCTTAAAAGCAGCTTTACTATGCTTTTCTTTGTATTGTTAATTGTAGGTTTTACGCTGTTACTTAAACAAAAATTATTAGATGTACGTAAGCGAAATGGTTAACAAGTTGACGCAGCGGAGCATCAGCAAGGCGTTAATCTATTTTCAATACTCTCAACCCCGGAGGCTGTGTGGCTAAAAAGTTTTATGTAGTTTGGGCAGGACGTGAAACGGGTATTTTCACTACGTGGCCAAAGTGTAAATCATTGGTTGATGGTTTTGCTGGCGCTCGATATAAATCCTTTCCGACACTGGAAGAAGCTGAAGCTGCTTTTGGTGGTAAGTCGAGCAGCACGTCTACTGCTTCAGCTAAAACGGGTGCGAAAAGCACTCCAAAAGCAAAGCCTAAGCCTCTTTCCCAAGCGCAAATAGACGCTATGGATTATGACGTTAAAATCTTTACCGATGGTGCCTGTGACCCAAATCCAGGTGAAGCGGGTACAGGTTTGGCCGTGTATGAAAGTAATGAGTTAACTGAGCTTTGGTACGGTCTCTATCAATCATTGGGGACAAATAACACGGCTGAGTTAAATGGCTTACATCACGCTCTTATGCAGGCCAAAGAGAAATTGGCGTTAGGCCGTTCTGTTGGTATTTTCTGTGATTCTAAATACTCAATTGACTGCATCACAAAGTGGGCGAAAGGTTGGGAGAAGAAAGGCTGGACTAAACCGAGTGGTGAAATCAAAAACCTAGATATCATTCAACCGGCCTATGCTTTGTATCAGCAAATAGCTTCGAAGATCACAATTCATCATGTGAATGGTCATGTAGGTATCGAAGGTAATGAATTAGCAGACAGAATGTCTATTGTTGCAGTTGAATCTAAAGATGAGAACTTGTCACTTTATCCAGATATGACCGATATTCCTGCAATATTAGCGCTGCGTACTGGGTAAGATTGATGGGGAGGTGATCAATTTCCCCTTTTATAACGGTTAAAAGCCTAAAACAATAAGCAGTGAATAAGCCACTCTCTTACCGGTTCTGGAAATCTTCAGCGAACTGGTGATCATTCGCTCAGAGGGCTGAGCTCCTACAAGG
>CERC01016406.1_pt1 | contig 35982 bp, 30 predicted proteins | sample 530921 | NCBI WGS metagenome assembly CERC01 (sample SAMEA2621099, study PRJEB7988) | marine metagenome | isolation source: saline water (ENVO:00002010), including
CTTGCCCTTGCTAACGATGTTCCATATGGCTTAGCGGCTTATTTTTATAGTCAAAATATCAAGCAGGTTTATCGTATTAGCGAAGGGCTTGAGTTTGGCATGGTTGGTGTTAATGAAGGGGTTATATCTAACCCTGTAGCACCGTTTGGTGGAGTTAAGCAATCAGGCTTAGGCCGAGAAGGCGGCCATCAAGGGCTTGATGAATACCTTGAAGAAAAGTACGTGTGTATCAAAGTTTAAAAACGATGACACCAGAAACCATGAAAAATTGGTTACCCAGCACGGTTTAGGTTACTAATACCAATTTGCTTAATTAAGTGATCTATAACTACAGGTTACCTTTTTATTGCTAGATATAGGCCTTAGTGCTACATTTACGGCATAATTTTTGTTTAAAAATAATCAAAAATAAAAAGAATTTCTACTTGTAGAAATAACCCGTGTGTAAATGCCACCGCAAGGTGGCATTTTTTATAGCTTGATGGCTAAACTCCACGCCCTCGATAAGCATTTTTAATTATACCGCAGATTCAAACTCGCCTATTTTTATAGTATTACTTCGATACATTTTTAATAAAAATCTAAACGCACTTTAGATTGGATGCTATTTTAAAACGTATTTAAAAACAAAAATTAATATAAATAAAAATGGGTGTGTGAAAAGTTATTTCATTGAGGGTAATAAATTAATAATTTATTTTAAATATTGCTAGGAAGTTTATATGAAAAAATAAGAAGAGAAAAAATGGGGCGATTGACGGGGCTTGAACCCGCGACAACCGGAATCACAATCCGGGGCTCTACCAACTGAGCTACAACCGCCACTACACACCTCGTTTGGTGTGGCGCGCATAATACATAATATTATAAATGTTGTGAAGCCTAAAATTAAAAAAAATCAAAAAAAATAAATATTTCATAAAATTGCCTACTATCAGTAAAGGTTCATAAAGAGTGTGTAGCGTATTAGCGCTGATAATAAAAATTATTTTGTAGTGATAATTTACTATTTAATGAGAATAAAATGTAAATTAATGTATACTCACTTGCGGGAAATTGCTTAATAAAAACTATTTGGAGTTACTATGGATTCAATACTTACTTGGCTAAACGAAAACTCAGGCCTAATTTTACACTACGGTATTCAAGCAGTTATTGCGCTTGTTATCTTTTTACTTGGTAGCCGTATTGCCAAGTTTTGTGCAGGCTTAACAGAAAAAACATTCGATAAAAAGAAAGTTGATAAAGCTGTAGGCTCATTTGTATCGAGTATAGTTTATGCCATCGTATTTGCTGCCACTATTTTAATGGCACTTTCGCAAATCGGTATAGAAACAACCTCGTTTATTGCTATTTTAGGTGCGGCTGGCCTAGCTGTTGGTTTAGCGCTGCAAGGTTCGCTGTCTAACTTTGCATCTGGCGTACTTATTATATTGCTTCGTCCATTTAAATCTGGTGAGTTTGTTGAAGCTGGCGGTAAAATGGGCACAGTTAAAAAAATCGAAATATTCTCTACAGAGCTTCGCACTCCAGATAACAAAGTAATTATCGTACCAAATTCACAAATTATGTCTGGTGCTATTACTAACTTCTCGCGTGAGTCTACTCGCCGTATCGATTTAGTAATTGGTGTAGGTTACGATGCTGACTTACGTAAAACAAAAGAAGTATTACAGTCAGTACTTGACGCAGAGACTCGTTTACTTAAAGATCCAGCATACACTGTTGCAGTTTCTGAACTTGCAGACTCAAGCGTAAACTTTATTGTGCGTCCTTGGGTAAACTCTGGTGATTACTGGCCAACGTACTGGGCATTATTAGAGAACATTAAAATTGCATTAGATGATGCAGACATTACAATCCCATTTCCACAAATGGATGTACATTTACACAAGCAAGACTAATACAAATCCGCAATAATACTTAATCATTTTGCGGGGTTAAACGTGTCGCTATCTGCGTTAAAAAATTCTCATTTAGAACAACTAAATAGCGAATTTTTTGCCTGGCTATCAACACGTTTTTCCAGCCTCAAAATAGATTACTTAATTAAGCGAATTAGTATAATTTTTAGGATTAAATAGGTTATTTTTAATGAAATTAAAGCTTTTAACACTTTTAGTTGCAGCATCTGCTGCAACTAACGCATTCGCTGAAGACGCAGAGAAAAAAACGTGGGAAGTAACAAGCGAGCTAGGTGCTATTGTCACTAGTGGTAACACTGAAACTACAACATTAAAAGGCGGTTTAAAGGTATTACATCACCTAGAAAACTGGAATAATGAGTACAAAATCGACGGCATCTATAAAGAAGATGAAGTAGAAGATGACAACGGCGACAAAGACAAACAGCGTACGAACGAAAAGTACTCTGCATCTGCACAAGGTAATTACAAATTAAATGAAAAGAATTCTCATTTATTCATTTATGGTTCACACGTTTCAGACTACTTTGGCGCGTATAGGACTGAATCTGTAATTTCTGCTGGTTACGGCTTACGTTTAATTGACCAACCAGATATGTGGTTAAATGCAGAGTTTGGTCCGGGTTACAAATTTTTTGAATACTCAGACGACAGCACGCAAGTTGATGACGACGGTAACCTACTTGCAGGCGAAAGCGACAGTGAAGTAATTGCTTTAGGTAAACTTGATTACAACTGGAAGATTTCAGACAGTGCACGTTTTACTCAACTTGTATCGGTTGAGTACGGTGATTCAAACACCAAAACGCGTTCAGAAACTGCATTACTAGCAAAAATAAATGGCTCGCTGCAAATGAAAGTCGCTTTTAATGTTACCAACAACTCAGATGTTGCTGATGACGAAGAAAGCACAGATACAGAGACGTCATTAACGTTAGTTTACAGTTTTTAACCAAAAACCGTATTTAATGACATTTAAGTGACAAAAGGGACGAAAGTCCCTTTTTTATTGTAGAGCTTTATTTAAAACGGGTTTAAAAACATTCTCCGCAATATATATGGAACCTTCTAATGTGAGGTGTCCATAGTCCCAAACTAAAGGGGTGTTATTGTCATCAACTTTAGCTAAACATTTATGACCCGAAGAACAAAGTGTATCTATAATCGATACGTATTGTATCGAAGAGTTATTATAACGCTTTTTCAATATTGTGTTTACTTGTGTGGTTTCTTTAACAAAGTATATATCGTCTATATATTTTTCTTGAACATCGAAATGGCGCTTAACAATTGCTTTGGGTAGTGAAGGCCTCCACTGAGGTACCGGCCCTGCCAATATAATTTGAGCATTAATGTTGTTTCTTTCCAAAAACGCCACTATTTCAAAAAAATCATTTTTATGGTGGTCTAACTTTTGCGCTAATACAATTACCTTAGGGTGAATCTTTAAAATAGCTTCAGCCGCTTTTTTGTTAGATCTATCACATGCTTTTTTGAACTCTCCTTTGCTCACACTATCCTCTTTTACCAGAGGCCTACAGCCAGAAGTTGCTACTTGATTGAAATTCACTCTATTTAGAGTTTTTCTAAGCCCGTACCCCAATGCTTGAGCGTGTGAGTCTCCCCATACAAAAATACCGCCACTGCCGCCATTCGTACATGTGTTTGCAATATTTACTTTTGCTAGACTACCATCATAGTAGTTACATTCAGATCTATATGCTTGCTTTACAAAGCTAGAGACGTAACTTGCTTTTTGATATCTTTTTAAATAAAGCGCCGTATCAGATTGAGCTGCACTTCTAGCTTTTAAGTCAGCGCCAGTTGTGGAATAAATAGCTACAGAGAGGAGGGCAATAAACAGTGTGATTAATACAGGTTTAAATTTAATAATATTAGTAATAGACAAATTGGATGGTTGTCTGAAGTTAATAGATTCAATATATCTGTAAGACAGCACTCCGAAAAACACAGATAGAAAAATGTAAACTATTGGCGAGCTATGGCCCCCTGAACGTTCATAGTAAAAAATAACTAAGGGCCAGTGCCACAAATAGATAGAGTAAGACCATGTTCCTATTTTTTGAAATATATAGTTTCCAGTTAAAAAACTATAATTATCACGTGCAATAATAATTAGGTACGCACCAAGGCAAGGTATTAAAGCTAAAAAACCTGGCCAATAGTTTGTTTCGTCAATTAATATATAGCTAGCGAGTATCAGAGCTATACCTATTAAATGAGAGGTTTTCCTTACCGTGCTATTGAATTTGAACGGATACAAATAAGCAAGTCCACCAATCATCATTTCCCATGCTCTTGATGATAAAAAATAATAAGCTAGATTAGGGGTGGTGTAACTTGCATATATACAGTACAAAAACCCAACAATGGTTGAGCACAAAATAAACTTTTTTATTGCGCTAAGAGTAAACTTCCTTTTTAACAAAAGTAATAGTGCAGGGTAAATGATATAGAATTGCCATTCGACTGATAAAGACCACGTGTGCAATAACCATTTCTCGTGTGAAATTGCATCAAAATAGCCAGACTCTCGCCAATAAGCTAAGTTAGAAATAAACCCCATACTTACGCTAGTGTGCTTGCTAAGCAGCTGAAATTCAGAAGGAATTAAGTAAAGCCAACCATAAAGTAGTAGTGCTAAGCAGAGTGTGGCTAAAGCAGGAATAATTCTACGCGCGCGTGCTATATAAAAGCTGAATAGAGAAAAATTGTTAGCATCGAGCTTTTTGAAAATAATTCCTGTCATTAAATAACCAGAAATAACAAAAAAAACATCTACACCAGCAAACCCACCAGGTAGCGTGGCTGGATTAAAATGAAATAGTACAACGGCTATTACTGCAAAAGCCCTTAGTCCATTAATATCTTTTCTAAACTGCATAAATAAAAAGAAATGTCCGTAATAAATATGCTGCAAGTATATATATAAGCTTAACTCTAAGCAAAAGCGTTAAAGTATGGCGCAGCTAGAAGGGATTATTTATCGATACCAAAGCTTGTATTATCTAAGTGTTAAAGTGCTCGCTTAAATAGTAAGTGTATAATATTTCAAGGTTCTTTCAGATTTCGAAAGTTGAATTCTTAGCAATATGTTTTGAATTTAGGTAAAGCTAAGTATATGTCCCCCATAAATAGGCGATAACGTAGAATAAAAGTCAAAAAGGGTTATCTAATCGTTCCGTTTGGAAGAAATTACTCTTTGTTGCCTACACGGATGTAGGTAAGGAGCGTGAGCAGGACGCGGAAGCTTTGCCTATACTGGTGTAATTTTCTTGAATAAAGCACGGGGCGTAATCGGGCTCCCTAGAGTGAAAGCCTAACGTTGCAATAAAATTCTCTCTAGGTTAAACAATTTGTAATCCAAAAGATTAATACCTCATGTATATTTTACGTTTTCCGTGGTGTACTAAACCCTGTTACTTACTGAAAAATAATATAAAGTTAGGCCATATTAATATTCAATATAGTTAATACAAATAGCTAGCTTCTTAATCCTCTGCGCTTCTATTTAAAAGCAAATAATGTATGATAGCTGAAATTTTCGGTCGTCGATTAGGGATATATACACTCGTGAAAGCTTTGAAATATTACGTAAGTTTTTTATTTTTAGTTTTTAGCGTTAATTTATTAGCGTTTACACCAACAGCAGCTCAGCTTGAACAGTTTAAAAATTTACCACGTGCTCAGCAAGAGGCTTTAGCTAAGCAGTACGGTGTAGATATTTCAGCTATTACAGGTGATGGGCAAGCCTCAAAAGCAAGTAACTCATCTCAACCAATATCTATTGGAGAACGTTTTGACGAGAAAGAGAAAACCTTAACCGATGAAGAGCGGTTTAAGCCTAAAGTCGAGGAACTGAAACCGTTTGGATATGAACTTTTTGCTGGTGAACCAACTACCTTTATGCCAAGTGAAAATGCTTCAATCCCAGATAGTTATACTATTGGTACTGGCGATGAGCTAAAAATTAGCTTTTATGGGAAAGAGAGTAACAGCTTTGATGTAACTGTTGACAGAGAGGGACGCATTAGCATACCTAATCTCAGCCCTGTAGAGGTCGCAGGCCTCACTTTCGCTGAAGTAAAAGAATTAATTAAATTAAAGGTAGACCAAGAGGTTATTGGGGTTAAGGCATTTGTATCATTAGGGCAGCTACGCAGCATGCGTATTCTTGTTTTAGGTGAAGCTTATAAACCCGGTAGTTATAGCGTCTCATCATTAACTACAGTGTCGCATGCTTTGTTTGTTAGTGGTGGGGTATCAGATATAGCTTCACTTCGAAATATACAAGTAAAGCGCTCTGGTCAGGTTATTACTAACTTCGATCTCTATGATTTACTCATCAAAGGCGACAGTAGTAACGATATAGTATTAAAACCAGGCGATGTTGTCTTTGTTCCTCCAGTAGGAAAACAAGTAACTGTTGAGGGGTTAGTAAAGCGCCCAGCAATATTTGAGCTAAAAGCGGGCGAAACAGCAAAGCAATTACTCGCTATGGCAGGTGGGCTTAAACCAGGAGCATATGCTAAAAATGCAGTTGTAGAGCGCTTTAACGCTGAGCGAAAGGAAATTCTTTCTATTGATTTTACAAAATCTCAAGTTAACTATACCCCTCAAGATGGCGATCGTTTACGTTTTAATTCAATAAGTGAACAATATTTAAACTCTATTAGTTTAATTGGTGCTGTGGCACGCCCTGGGAGTTATGAATGGCAACCAGGCAAGCGAATTTCTGATGTTTTAAAGTCTGTACGTGGCGACCTACTTCCACAAGCTGATCTAAGCTATGGCCTGGTTATTCGTGAAATAAATATTAATGGTGACATAGAAATTCATCAATTTGATGTAGCGCAAGCAATAGTCAAAAATAAGAAAAACGACTTAAAGCTGCAAGCAAACGATAAAGTTATTATCTTTAGCCGATTCGAAGAGAAAGAAGTTGAGCAAGTGGCATTAGCTAATATGGCTTTAAGTGAAAAGCAGCGCATTCAGCAACTTAAAACTCAGCAATGGCAAAAATTTCAACAAAAAGAATTTGAAAAGTACATCGGTATAAACGAAAAGGAACAAGAGTTAATAACTGATAATGATCAAATATTAACAATAGCAGAATATACTGAGCGTAAAAAAGAGGAAGAGCAAAGCTTAAAACCTGAAGATTACGCAACATTTAGTCGTTTTAATCTTTTAGAACCAATTATTGCAAAGCTACGAAAGCAAGCCTCTTTTAGCCAAAACATGCAGTTAGTTGAAATCTCAGGGCATGTAACCTACCCAGGAATTTACCCGTTGTCAGTAGGTGGAAAAGTGAGCGACTTAATTGCTGCTGCAGGAGGTTTGTTAGAGTCGGCTTACGTAAAGCAAGCAGAAATTACACGTATAGCGGGATCAGATATCTCTGAGGTTGAACACATACAATTTGACTTGCAAAGTGTCGTTAGTGGCGATAATCGCGACAATGTAACGCTAAAAAGTAAGGATAGTTTAAATATATTCCCTATTCCAAATTGGCAAGAAAATGTAAAAGTTGAGTTAAAAGGGGAGGTTAAATTTCCTGGGGAATATACCATAAGACGAGGCGAGACTTTAAATGACTTACTAAAAAGAGCGGGTGGCTTTTCACAATTTGCTGAGCAAAGTGCCGCTGTTTTCACTCGTAAGTCTATAAAAAAGCAGGAGCAAGAGCAATTAGCTCGTTTATCTACAGAGTTACGTCGCGATATAGCCTCAAAGAGCTTCCAAAGTTCTATAACCAGCAATTCTTTATCGTACGACGAAATGAATAATCTACTTGATGATTTAGCCAATGTTAAAGCGGTAGGGCGCTTAGTCATTAATTTACCATTAATAGTACAAAATAAACAAAAGCTAGTTTTACAAGATGGAGACATGTTGTTTGTCCCTAGTAAGCGTGATTCTATAAGTGTAATAGGGGAAGTTAACTACTCAACATCGCACTTGTATGAAAGAGGCGTATCAATTGAAGATTACATAAATAAAAGTGGTGGCCTAAAATCCAGAGCAGCGGATGATCGTATTTATATAATAAAAGCCAATGGCTCAGTTAAAGTGCCTAACAAAAGTAGCTGGTTTGCAGCGAATGAAGCAACGATGCTAGAGCCTGGTGATACTATAGTAGTGCCATTAAATGCAGAGCATATGGATAAACTAACTCTGTGGAGTAAAGCGACTCAAGTTTTATATCAATTAGGTGTCGCAGTTGCTGCTTTAAGTGCGCTTTAATTAGGGACAAATGTTCATAAAAAGTTACGAATAAAATAGTAATTAAAAGTCTTAACATTCAAAAGGTTGAACATTATTCAACCTTTTTTTTATGCTTTGCAACACATTTTTATTAATAAACCCTTGAATTTAGTAACCTAAGTTATCATAATTACCACACCTCGAACTGATACTTCTTTTTGAGGAGTATCGGATGAGTTTAAGAATATTTATGTTAACTAGCTTTAGTTAGCAAAAACAGTTTTAAAACTAACGTGCTAATACAGGCACATTTAAAGGTCAAGGAGATAAAAATGAAGCGTTTTACTAAACTCGCTCTAATCCCTGCAGCAGTAACAGCTGTGTTAGCAGGTAATGCATATGCTGGTACGGAAGCATGTTTTGAAATTTACAAAACGAATGTTGATGGCGAAATTTCTGCTTTTGGTACTACATACGAAGAAGCGTCTTGTGTTGCTAACCGTGGTGGCGCATCAAACGATGACTTAGCTGTAATCAATGAAACAAAAATTGCATACGAGCTAACTGGTAACCTACCAATCGACTTTGAAGATCTTAAAGGTGACGGTGCCACTTCTACAGATGATAGCCAACAAATCGTTTACATCCCAACTACTGACATCCCAGGCGGTACTAAACTTAAATTTAGAATCACAGGTGCGGTATTTGACGGTAACTCTAATCAAATTCACTTAGTTAAATACAACACAGACGATGCTGAAATTGAAGCAGTAGCTTCTTCAGATGGTCAAGTTGACGGTGAGTCAGAAATTACTTTCATCACTAAAGCGGGTATTACCATTGGTGCTGGTACGCGTTTAGCATTCTCTCGTGTTTCTACAGGTGCAGACGTAACATTTGCTGGTAGCGCAGTTGATCCTGTAGGTATCAAGATTGCTAATGACGAATGTACTACAGCTAACATTTCTAAATCAGTAAGCCTTAAAGCTGTTGAAGCGGTTACCGATGGTGGTAATGGTTACAGCATCTTAGGTGCAATCTCAGCAGACGAAAAAATTGCTGATATTTCTGCTCAGTTCTACGCTTTCCAAGACGCAACGACTGCTGAAGGCGATGTAAACGCAGAAAGCACTAACTCAATGGGCGCGGCAATTACAGCACGTACTGAATTTGTATTTGACCCAGATGCATCTAAGCAGTTAGTTTCTCGTAAAAACCAAGTTCTTTACAAGTCAGCTTTCTACAACCGTGGCCCGGTATTAGACCGTAGCATCGACTTAGTTTCTTCTGACCGTTTAGACACTAAATTTGTTTCTTCTGCGGCTCCTGGTGCAACTGTTAAAATGGGTATCTTTAACTCTCGTTTAGCAGCTACAGGTGTTGTTGATGAGCAAGAGCCAGTAGATATTGGCATTACTTGGGGTAGCTTTGGTTTAACTAAAGATACAGCTCCAGAGTATGAAACATACGCTGAAGATGTGTTTGACGCTAACGAGCTTAATGGTGATGTTGAGTCAAACCCAGTAGCTACAAGCAGCAAGCTATACAATGCAGAATACAACGAAGTATACTATGCAGTAACTAACCTTAACACTACAAACGGTGTTATGAACTTTAACTACGCTGTTGACACTAACTACACGTTAGACTTCGGTAACACTAACTACATTGACCACTGTGACATGAGCGTTCGTTCACACGAAATTGGTGTTAACGGTGCAGTGCTTAAAGTACCATACGCTGTAAACGGCGAAGGTAACTTTGTACGTGTAACAAACGAGCATGACGAAGCTGCAGAAGTAACTGTAGACGTATTCGGCGAGTCTGACGACGGTACTACTAACAACCGTAAAGTAACAGCTGTTAAACTTGGTACTGTTGCTGCTCAGTCTTCAGTAGTTTACTTTGTACCAGACCTAATTGAAGAAGCTGTTGAGCAAGCTGGTTACACTGGCGCTGACGGTGGTTACTCTGCAGGCGACTTAGGTGTTAACGCAAACTCAAACGCTAATCGTCACACTTTAACTTTCACAGTTACAGCACCACGTGACACAGTTCACGGTGTATCAGTACAACGTACATTAGGCGGTTCTGACCGTGTAATGCCTGTACTTGACCGTAACGAGTGGAGCCAGTAATAACTAACTAGTTTAGTTACTTACTAATAAACCCTCGCTTAGGCGGGGGTTTTTTTTTAATAAAAAGGAATATTAATGAAAAAGCTATTATTACTTTGTTTTGTTGTTATTTTATCTGGGTGCCAAAGTACACAAAACAACGAAAATGAAGAGTTAAAAAAAGAGCTAGCGCAATTAAAGAAAGTACAAAGACAAGTGGCTATTAAAGTGGGCTTAGGTGAGCTAGTTCGACCAGAAAAAATTGAATTATCTTCAGAAGCTATTTGGATTGGTAGTAAAGATGCTGAAGTAGTAATGATAGAGTTTACAGATTTACACTGCCCATATTGCAAAAAATTCCAGCAAACAGTGTGGCCAGAGTTAAAAGCTAAATATGTTGATACAAATAAATTAGCCGTATCAGCACGTGAATTTCCGCTAGCAAGTTTACACCCTAAAGCACCTTACGCAGCAGTTACGTTGCGTTGTGCCAATGAGCAAGATCAATATGAAAACGTCAAAGAACGTTTATTCGAGCTTGGTCAATCTGTTGTTAAAGGTTCATTAGATGAAATTGTAAAAGATTTTAACTTAGATCAAGAGCAGTTTGATGCGTGTTTAGCGAATACTGATGTTCATAATATTGTCACTCGCTCTTTACAAGATGCGGCTGAACTGGGCCTATCTTCAACGCCAACATTTATTATTGGTAAAAAAGAAGGCGATTACATTACTAATTACCAAATATTGACGGGTGCTGGAAGTTTAGAAAAGTTTGGTTCTGTAATAGATGAAGTAACAAAATCTAAATAGTGAATGTAGTTGCATTGCTTTTTAGCTGTGATAAATTTGGGGGCTAAATAAAAAGCCTCCTTTTTTATCTAAAAAACAAAACGTCATGGATTTGATTATGAAATACAAATTTAAAAGCTCCGGTTTTACACTCGTGGAACTGCTAATTGTTATGGTTATTTTAGGCCTTTTAGCTTCAATTGTTGCACCTCGCATGTTTAGTAAAGTGGATTCTGCAAGAGAAGGGACGGCGAAAGCGCAAATGCAAGTAATCGCGACTGCTCTTGACTCGTATCGGTTAGATATTGGCTATTATCCCGACACCCTTAATGAGTTACTCCAAAGTACTAAAAGACAATGGGATGGACCTTATTTCCCACAAAAAATACCACTAGATCCTTGGGGTAACGAATATAGCTATTCTGCCAGTTCAGAAGCTAATAGTGATATGTTTGTTTTAAAAAGCTTTGGGCGTGATGGCAAATTAGGTGGCGAGGGTGAAGACGCTGATGTGGAATACTAAAATAAAGGAATATGTAACCGCACACAATTTAATTGATGCAAATAGGCTGTCTCAAGCGCTTGAATACCAAAATGCAACATCAGAAAAGTTAGATGTCCTTTTATTAAATTCTGGTTGGATCGATGAAGATCAGCTAAGTATTATGTACGCTGATTTATTAAAATGTGGTAGGTGGACGCAGCCACTGCAGCTAGAACAAGCAGATATAAAAGCGTTAGAGGCTGTCAATACAGACTTTCTACTTTCAGCGCAGCTATTGCCACTAGAAATAAATAATAAAACACTTAAGTTGGGATTTGCCTCCCCGCATAATATGGAAGGTTTGGATTATCTAAGGTTCCTAGATTTTGAAATAGACTTTTTTGCTTTATCTAAAAAAGATTTTGAGCTTCTCAGTGAGCAATTTAAAGCACTTTTCCAGCAGCAGCCCGATTTAATAGTGTCATCAGATAATGTAGCCGCACTTAAAGAGCTTGCGTTAGGAGCACCTACAGTCAATTTAGTGAATAGCCTTATAAATAAAGGTGTTAAGTTGGGTGCGTCCGATTTACATATCGAACCAGTGGACGGGCGATATCGTGCCCGTTATAGAATCGATGGCATTTTAAAAGAAGCAGATCCAATCCCGCATAGTCTGCAGCTTGCCGTTATTTCTAGAATTAAAATCTTATCAGGTATGGATATAGCCGAAAAGCGCCGACCACAAGACGGCAAAATCGAAATGAAAGCAGGCTCTACAGACTTAGATATTCGTTGCTCAACACTGCCACTAGGGATGGGGGAGAGTGTGGTAATGCGTTTTTTAATAAAAAATGCAGTAAAGTTTGACTTAGGTACTTTAGGTTATTCGGAAGATTTAATAGATTATATAAATCAAGATCTAAAGCGTACATCAGGTGTTATTTTAATGACAGGCCCTACAGGGTCAGGTAAAACAACATCTTTATATTCTTTTTTAAATCAGATAAATAAACCCGATATCAAAATTATTACCTTAGAGGATCCTATTGAGTACCAACTAGCCGGTGTAAACCAAGTGCAAGTAAATTCTGATATTGGATTTGATTTTTCTGCTGGTTTAAGAAGTATAGTACGCCAAGATCCGGATGTGATCATGGTTGGTGAAATCCGTGATAACGAAACAGCGAAAATTGCTCTGCAATCTGCATTAACAGGGCATTTAGTATTTAGTACTGTTCATACTAATGATGCGCCCTCAGCTTACACCCGTTTAATGGACTTAGGTATAGAAGAATACCTACTGAATGCGGGTTTAGTTTCAATCATGGCGCAGCGCCTTGCTAGAACTTTATGTAACCATTGTAAGAAGCCGTTAGAGCAAGATGAAAGCCAAGATCTTATTGCTAAATATACACTCAACAAGTTAGCCCCCTTAAAAAATATTCGCTTACACCAAGCTGTAGGTTGCGATCATTGCGAGCATACTGGGTACACGGGCCGTGTTGCTTTTTTAGAGTACCTCCCTTGTGATAGCGATATTAAAAAAATTCCTAAAGATGAAAAGCTTTTAGATCAGCTCTATCAATTAATGGAAGACAAAAACTTACGTAGCTTAAAGCAAGATGGTTTATTAAAAGCAATCCAAGGGATTACAACGGTTGAAGAAGTTATGAGGGTGGCAGGATGAGCCAACTATATAAGTATAAAGCTTACTCTCATAGCGGCGAAACTGTAAACGGAGAAATCTCTGCCGAAAATGAAAAAGAAGCATTTTCTAAATTAAAGCAAGATTACAAATTAGTTATTAAGGTAAATGCAACTTACCAAGCAAGGCAACGAAAAAGAATCACCTTAGCTGATCTAGAGCAATCGACAAATCAATTAGCCACACTGCTTAAAAATGGACTTAAAATTGATAAAGCACTTTCAGTGCTTGTAAAGTCAAATCAAAAATCGGCAATCGGTTTGGTATGGTCTTCTGTACTTTCTGATATAAAACAAGGGGCTTTATTAAGCGATGCACTCGCAAAAAGGCCAGAGGCATTTTCTACTTTATTTGTAGAAATGGTAAGAATAGGTGAGAGTACGGGCAATCTACCGCAGGTATTTAATAGGCTTAGCCAAAACCTTTTGTTTCAAAATGCTCTGCGCAATAAGGTAGTTCAAGCAATTACATACCCCTTTTTTATACTTATAGTATGTATTACCGCTATTTGGGCAATTTTTAACTTTGTAATACCTAGCATGTCATCAATGTTTGATTCCGTCGATGATGTTCCTACCTACACGCAAGTACTTATTGATGCATCACAATGGATACAGAATTATCAGCTTCATTTACTAGTATGCATTTTAGCAGTGATATCAGGTTTAATTTTTGCCTTTCAAAATCATGAGTTTAAAATAAAAATGATACAGGCAACAGTAAACTTACCTTTAATACGCACTATAATTAAACAATCAGATCGAATACGCTTTGCCACATCATTGCAGTTGACATTAGAAAGTGGCGTAAGTTTATCTTCGGGGTTGCAGCTAGCTAGTGAAACCGTAATAAATCCTAAACTGAAAAAAAGTTTAAGAAATATTGTAGTATCAGTATCCGCAGGTGGAGTATTAAGTGATGAATTGGCTAAGTTAACGCTATTTGATGATATTGGCATCTCCCTAATTTCCGTGGGTGAAGAAAGTGGCACGCTTACAAGCTCATTTACCGAAATAGCGCAGCGCTCAAGATTAAGTTTTGAGCAATGGCTTATTAAATTTACAGCTATGCTAGAACCATTACTGATTTTAGTAATGGGTGGAGTAGTAGGTTCTGTGGTTATCACCATGTTGCTTAGTATTGTATCGATAAACGATGTCTCATTCTAAATATAAAGGGTTTACATTAATAGAGCTACTTATCGTATTGGTGCTGATTGGATTGGCAACATCGTTTGTTCTACCAAATATGTGGAAACAATTTGATCAAGCTAAACTCTATAGCGAAAAAAAACAGCTCTCTTCAATTATAACTTTTGCTAAAGAGTACAGTGTTTATAAGGGCGGTTCAGTAAAGTTAGTTTTAAACGAAAATACATTAAGAGTCTACGAACAAAAAATACCGCAATCTGATGTAGAAATGGATGAAATCAAAGGTGAAACGAATAACCTTGATGATGAACAAAATTTACAAGATGAAAAGCAAAGCGCTGAGAGTCCAGAGCGGTTAATTAAAAAAATTGAATTTAATATATTAACATTACAAGATAAGTCTTTTATTTTTGATGCACAAAGCTACTTTAAAAAGGTGGTAATAACGATTGGTATAAATGGAACTCAAAAGAGAGAAAAAATTGAGATATAGCAAGGGAATGACGCTTATAGAGGTATTAATTGCTTCTATTATCTTATTTATAGCTGTTAGTGCAATTAGTTTTGTATCTCGAGCGTCAATGCTACATGAGCAAAAGCTAAAAAATAATATATCTCGGGGTTTACTTGCCGAACATATAAAAGATTTTGTGAGTTACAAATATCAATATGAAAATATAACGCAAGGTAGCTATAAGATAGGCTCTAATGAATATAAATGGCACGTAGAGGTGATTGAATCAAAGCCCGTAGTGCGTTTTATTTCTTCCGAAACGACACAAGATACTGACAAAAAAGATGATAATTTAGAACTGTACGAAGTAACTGTTAGTCAAAAAAGCCAAGAAAAGACAATATTGAGATTTAAAGATGTATATTGGAAGCAATAAAAGGAGACAGTCGGCTTTTACGTTAATCGAAGTACTCGTCGCAATGGTCATCTTTTCTCTAGTAATGACAGTCTCAGTGACCAGTTACAGGTTTTCACTAAGTGAGTTAACTAAAGAAGAAAAAAACAATCAAATAAAACACTTAACAACGACCAAGTTAATTAATAGTCAAATTCATTCTTTAACACCCTTTATCTTTAGAACAGAAATGGGTGAGCAGGTGCCTTTTTTTCAAGGCAATAGCAACGCATTTTCATTCATTACTGATAAACCCATTCAAGTTACTTCTCCGTTAGCGGTTGCTACGTTACAAGTGGTTGACGATACGGTGCAATATTGTGAGATAGAATATGGTACATTTTTACTTGAAGATATTGATCGCATGCCTAAAGATTGCAGTTCACCTATTACCTACCTGACAGGTAAAGATATTTCTATCACTTACTTCGGGTGGAAAGATAATTTTGAGTTAAGTAACTTTTATTCTGAATATTTAAATATAGCTGTAAAGCCTAAGCCATTGTGGTCTGCAACTTTTTCTGCTGCCAAAAGAAAACTAATGCCGCTATACGTACGGATCTCCATAGCTGAACATACTGATATTTTATTTAAGATACCTCAGTTAACTTCTTTTGAATTAGGAGCAAGTAATGCTTTCGAGGGTTAAGTCAAACCAGGGGGTAGCGTTAATTGTGGTGTTAATGATTACTGCTGTAATGGCAGTTATTATGTTGTATATGTCTGGGCAAGGCCAAAATAATGCACGATTAGCCGGTATGGTAAAACAAAACACAGATGCATCTTTAAACTTAGAAAGCACTCAAGCAGAAGTAATTTACAGCTATATGACAAGTAACTTTAGTATTTTAGGGCCCAGAGCTGATTACTTAGGGAAGCCTATTATAAATGACTTTACTCAAAGTTTTACGGGTGAAACCAAGAAACTAAAGGATTATAACGTAACGGTTCAAGATATAAGCGGGCTAGTCTCTATTGTACCTTTAAATAAGAATGACTTTAACCGTTTATTAGCCTTGAACGGTGTGGGAGAGACTGAGCTTTTAAAAATACAAGATAGGCTTGATGATTGGCAAGACCAAGATAACTTCAGGCACTTAGAAGGGGCTGAAAAAGGTGATTACCCACAACCTGAGCTTCCTAAAAATGGAATTATTCAAACAACGCAAGAGCTGAGATATATATTTGACAATGATACGCTATATGAACAAATAAAGCCGCACATTACTATGTATGGGGGAGACTACATAGTTCGACAATTTGTGCCTAAATCTTTATACTCCGCATTAGGAATTTCTGAGCAGAGTGCTCAAACTACATCAGAGGATGGTGTTACTTACCCTAGCGGACGCTTTCTGATCAAGATTTCTTCAAATAACAATATTTCAATAACAAAAAAGTTTATTTTATTACGGGGACAGGATTCCTTCCGTCCATACTCTATAACAGATGAAGAGCTAATTTTTAGATAATGAAAAAAGTATTAAAAAGGCTAGGTTCTCCCTCGGCTTTTTGCCATTACAAATACCATCTGACAGCAGAGTGTATTGTAGAGCAAACTAAATTAAGCAAGCCTAGGCTGTCTTTGATAACAGGGTGTTTACTCGATAGAAACCTTTTTTGGGCAACAACACGCACCTACGAAAACACTTCTATAACTGAACTTAAAAGCATAGTTCAAGCCGAAAAAATGCAGCTTCCACCTATGGAGGGAAAATTTTATTGGTCAATAGAAGCGCTAAGGAATAATCAATTTACAATATCGTACTTTGTTGTGCCTCAGAATGTGTTGGATGAAATTCCTTCTGAGTGTCGTTTAATTGCACCTCTTTATTCGAGCGCTGGAGAAGCACAAGTGCAGCCATTACTGATAAAGCATAATGTAGTAAAAGTCGACTTTGCTTCTCATGTAGATAGGTTAAACTGGTTAAACTTATCGGGCTTATTTGGCGTAAATAAACAAGCATCTAGTAAGCCTGAAAAGCTTTCAAATCGAAAATTGCTCATAGCAATCACTTCTTTATTGAGTGCGACAGCTATTTTGTTAAGTGCATATCTTATACTTGCTACTAGTTATTACGTTGATAAAAAGTCAAAAAATGAAGCTGCTGTAACCGAGGTTCTTTCTGGGCGACAAGCAACAAATAAAGAATTAACTTTAGCAACGGGTTTAATCGAATTCTTAGCTACTAATCCAAATGTGCTTGATAAGTTGAGCCAAATAAAACTAGAAGACGATGATGTATTTATAGAGCGAGTTAAAGTTATCCCTACCGGTGTTGAGCTATTTGGAACAACAGAGAACTCCGCAACAAAAATACTTGAGCAAATAATTAGTGCTGAATCTGTCAAAGAGGCTAAATTTTCGCGAGCGGTTACAAAAAACAAACAAGGTTTGGAAACGTTTACTATTGAGGTGACATGGAAGTGAATGCATCATCTATATCTATAAAAAAGTGGGGGTTATTGTTAATAGCGCTACTTTTAAGTTTTGAGTTTTTGATTTTTCCTTGGCTAGATTGGCTTGATGCAAATAAGAGTGAGTTGCAAAGCCTAGAAAAAATAGTGGCTAAGCAAGAGAGCTTGCTAGCTTCAGATGAGCAGAGGCGAAATAATTCCGAGTCGTTCGCAGCAAACTTAAGTGATTTTTCTGAGCTACCTATTTTAGATAATAATCAGGACCCTGCATTACTATGGCTCCAGGTCATTGATGCGGCGGTAGAGCGGTATGAGCTGAACATTAATAATAAAGCACCTTTTAGAGAAGTAAAAATCAACGATGCATACTCTGTTTATGCAGGTAGACTCAACGTATCGGGAAGTTATAACGAGGTTTTAAATTTACTTTATGAACTCGAAAATATAAAAGAGGGTAACCGCGTAAGGCAGGTTTCTTTTACGCGCACAAAAGCAACGCCCGACAGGGTAACTGCAAATATAGAGTTTGTACGGGTATTTAAAAAGTCATGAGAAATATATTAATACTTTTATGCGTATGTATTGCAATAATTACATGGGTAAGCGATTTTTTGTTACCCGAAAATCAAAGCCATCAAAAAAAAGCGCCGGCTTCGGTAAAGTTAAATGTAAGTAGAGTAGCGCAAACTCAATTCGATATAGAGCAACTGGCAAACACCTTGGGCGTAGATTACTCAGAAATAGGTAAAGACAGCAACGAGGGCGATGATAAAGGTCCCGATATTATAGATGCTACGCTTTCATTAGTTTCTGTTTACACCAGTGGTAATGTTGCAAACGCAAGAATCAAGATAAAAACCCCTGATGGAGAGGAGTTAATTAACCTTTCAAAAGGAGATAAGTTTGAATCGTTAGAGCTACAGGAAATTTTAGCAGCTGCGGTTGAATTATCTAATAACGGTCAACAAGTTTTACTGAAAATGTACAAGCCTGAAGTTATCAGTATTACAAAAACAAATGGTGTTGAGGAAGTAACAAAATGAATAATAAACCATTAAAAGGATCTCTTTTAGTTTTAGTCGCATTAGCAGTATCTGGTTGTACAACAACAGGTAAATTACGAGATAACGATTTAGCAGTAGATAGATCAATATTAAAAACAACAGGTATTAAGCAAACACAAGAGCAGATAGCTAAAGAGCAAGCTAAAACGCAGGCTGAATTTAGTTCATTAAAAGTTCAAGATTTAGGCGGTATAACACGTTTAGAAGAAGAAGCTAAAAAAGCGCCAGAGCTAACCGGTGAGCCGATTACTTTTTCTGCAGACGAGGTATCTGTAAAAGAGTTTACAAGTCGCGTATTTGATGACCTTTTAAGTATTAACTATGTAGTTGCGCCGCAATTGGCAGCATCAAATGAGAAAATAACACTAAATATATCGAGTGCAATCTCAAGAGCTGCATTTTATGAGGTTGTAATAAAAACACTCGAAGAAAGTGCGATTAGAGCTTTAAGAAAAGATAATATTTTATACCTTTCTAAAGCAACGTCTTCAGATCAAAAAAACTCAATAGCAATCGGTATAGGTAATAATACAGCGGATATCCCTGACATATCAGGTGCAATCACACAGATTGTGCCATACGTTTATAGCAGTAGCCGAAACATTACTAGCATAATGAAAAAGCTATCAACAGCCCAAGTTACTGTTAATTCATTGCAAAAATTAATTATTTTAGAAGGTGAGCGAGCTGAAATTTTACGCGCTATGAAAATAATTAATATGCTTGATGTACCTCGCGCATATGGACGCCAAATTAGATTAATAGAATTTGCTAATATTTCGCCTATTGAAGGGATAGAGCAAATTGAAAAACTGCTAATCGAAGATGGAATGCAGGTCTCTAAAGAGGGCGATGCCTCGTTTGTTCCTATCCCTCGTATTAATGCATTTGTAGCGTATGCGGCGAGTGAAAAAATAATCGACAGAATTACATTTTGGGCAAATAAAATAGATGTGCCTATTGCGGGTGATGAAAGGCAGTACTTTGTATACAAACCCAAATTCGCTAAAGCAGAAGAAATGCTAGAGTCTATAAATGGATTGCTTAATGGCCAAGCCCCATCCACGCCACAATCTAACCGTGAAGGAGGAAAAGGTAAAAAGAGCGGTACTACTGGCTCTATGCGCTTTAGCCTAGATAAACAACAAAATGCGCTAATTTTTTATGCAACAAACGATGAATACCGCTTAGTAGAATCGTTAATGCAAAAAATGGATGTATTACCCGGACAAGTGATTCTTGATGTGACTATTTTGGAAGTAACGCTTGGTGATAGTATGTCATCAGGCATAGATTGGTTTTATCAAAATTCAAATTCTAATGAATCGCTTTCTGCTAGTAATGCCACACTTTCTAGTTCTGGAAGTATTGCTGGAGCGGTATTAAGTGGTAACTGGCAAGCAACCTTCAACTGGAAGGACAGCGTGAGCGATGCGCGTGTTATATCAAGACCATACTTAATTGTAAGAGACGGCGAATCAGCCACGATCACCTCTGGCGATCAGGTGCCTATTATTACGCAAACAGTTGAAAGCTTAGGTAGCAATAATGCGGTATCTAACTCGGTGCAATATCGCTCTACAGGTGTGAACGTGACTATTTCACCCATCATTAATTCTCAAGGTGTAATTACACTGAGTGTTTCAATGTCGGTGAGTGATGCAAATCCAAATGAATTAGGTGGGAGCTCATCTCCGACTATCACAAACCGTGCAATCACTTCTGAAATTTTATCAGCAGATGGCCAAACAGTAGCATTAGGTGGTTTAATTCAAGAAAAGAAAAACAAGTATAACAATGGTGTTCCGTTGCTAAGCACAATCCCAATTATAGGTAACTTATTTAAAAGCAATGTAGATTCACTGGATCGCACTGAGCTAGTTATGTTAATTACCACAAAAGTTGTAAACGAGAGCTTTGAAGTGGATGAATTCAGTGAAGCTATGGCCGAGCTATACAGCGCACCAATTACAATTAAATGAGTAAATAAATGAAGTTATTATTAGTAGGTAACCATACGTGTGGGAACAGAGGCGATGGGGCAATTTTAAGAGGGTTGATTGCTGAATTAAGGTCACAACAGCCTGATATAAAGCTAGATATTTACAGTCGCTTTCATGTTAGCTCAAGTTACTTACTTAATGAAACTCTACATCCGGATCCGCTTGATGAGTACCACTCATCGGGTGGCTCTTTTAAAGAGCGCTTATGGAAAAGAGTCAGCCAACGGTTTTTAGGGTACAGTCTAGCTAAAAAGCTCAAGTCAAATAATATAAGCAAGTTACCAGAACACATTCAGCAATATATAGAACGTTTAAAAGGTTACGATGCTGTTATACAAGTGGGAGGGTCTTTTTTTGTTGATTTATACGGTCCTGCTCAGTTCGAACACGCTTTGTGTGCATTAATTGCTAATAAAAAGCTATTTATGCTTGGGCACTCAGTTGGCCCATTCGATAGCAAAAAGTACTCTGCTCTAGCAAATCAAGTTTTTTCATCAGTAGACTCACTAGCATTAAGAGAGAGTTTAAGCCTTGATTATATGCGTAGCGCCTCCATCAGTAATTCAAAAGTAACGAGCGGCGCAGATACAGCATGGACGGTGCCTAATAACGTACTTACTTTAAAGCCACATCTTACTAAATTAGTGACCGGTAGGCCTACCGTTGCTATAACACTTAGAAACCTAGCGCCTTTTGATAAGCGCCTGGGTGTTACTCAACAAGAATACGAAGCTCGTTTCGCATGTGTTATTAATGAGCTCATTGCTGATGGCTATAAAGTAGTGCTTTGTTCAACGTGTACAGGAATTGGTGGCTATCATCGAGATGATAGAATGGTCGCTTTAAAAGTCCAAGGGCTAGTTAATGAAATTGAGCACTGCCATGTCATAATGGATGAGCTAAATGACATTGAGTTAGGAACTTTTTTAAGCCACTGTATCTTAACAATTGGCACTCGCCTCCATAGTGCCATTATTTCAATGAACTTTGGCACTCCAGCAATCGCGATAAATTACGAGCACAAATCTAAAGGCATTATGGCGCAGTTAGATATGCCCGAGCTCTCTAAAGATATTAGTACCTTATTTGATGGTAATTTGTTAACCAGTGCAAAGGAAGTACTAAACAACATTGAGCAAGTTAAAGTAAAAATGAATGTTCAGGTAGAACAAGAAAGACAAAAAGTAAGGATGATGATACAAAATACATTAAATAATATCAGCGGAAAAAAATGAAAATCACGTTCTTTTTGAACCAATTCCCAGAGCCATCAGAAACATTTGTTATTAATCAGATCATTGGTCTGATCAAACTTGGAAATGAAGTCAATATTATTGCTACACGTAAGGGTAATGTAGCGCAATGCCAGCAATCTGTAATAGATTACTCACTCGTTGAAAAAACGACTTACTTAACAGCTGAATCCACAAAAGATAGTGCGATTAATATTAGAGCTAAACGTATATTAAATACAATTAAACCACTAAACATAACAAATAAATTAAAAGCACTAAATATGAAGCGTTTTGGGATCCATAGTAAATCACTACTCTTACCTAGTATAGTTACCCAAAATAGCAAGGTTTATGAAGCTGATATTTTTGTTGCTCATTTTGGTACGGCAGGCGTAGTAGCAAACAAATTAAGAGAGCTAAATTTATTAAAGGGTAAACTCATAACTATCTTTCATGGTTCGGATATTTCTGTCCATTCTATATTAAAATTATTTAAAGATGACTATAAAAAGCTCTTTATGACCGGCGAACTCATGGTTCCTATTAGTGATCTGTGGAGGAATAGGTTAGTAGAGCTAGGCTGCCCTGAGAATAAAATAAAAGTTAACCGTATGGGAATAGATAGCAAGCAGTTTGAATGTAGAGAGTTAAACAAGCCACTATCAAACATACTTAAAATTATTACGGTCGCTCGCTTTACAGAAAAAAAAGGACTTACCTATGCGCTTGATGCCATGGCTATATTACAAAGTAAAGGTATTAAGTTTGAATATAATATTATTGGTGATGGTGAATTAAAAAGTGACATTGAAAATCAAATAGCAAAGTTAGCATTAAAAAATGTAAAGTTATTAGGTTTCCAACCTCAAAATAAAGTCTCAGAGTTACTTAATGAGTCAGATGTTTTTTTATTGCCTTCAATAACAGCAAAAACAGGAGACATGGAAGGCATTCCTGTTTCATTGATGGAAGCTATGGCCATGGGATTGCTGACTGTATCGACCTATCATAGTGGAATACCAGAGTTAATAAGTGATTCGCAAAATGGCTTTTTAGTACCAGAGCGAAATACTGAAGAAATAGCTAATGTGGTTCTAAAAATAGTAAATAATGAAATAAATATCGAAGAAATACGCAAAGAAGCTAAGGCACGGATTGATACTTCTTTTGAACAAACCAAACTTTACAAAGAGTTTGTAGGGATACTGGAAAAGGTAAATGAGCAATAAAAAGCAGGGGGCTTGGTTATTTGTATCAGCAGGGGTTGCTGGAGGCGTACAATTTTTAATATTTTCAATGTTAGCTTATTACACAAGCCCAGAATCTATCGGTGTTTTAGCCATTGTAAACGTGTTTTTAGCAATTGCATTTTTAGTGCAAGACATGGGATTGTCTAATTATTTTATATACAAGCAAAATTTAACCCGAGCACAGAGCTCAACTTTATACTATACAAACTGTGTCCTAGGACTTATAGCGAGTTTAATTATTACCGTATTAGCGGCGCCCGTTGAGAGCTTTTATGATTCTAATGATATAGGGCAAAGTATGTATATTATGGCGTTTAATTTTGTTTTATTAGGGTTTTCCGCTCAATATCAAGCAAACTTTATAAAAAGTGAGCAAAATGTAACCTTAGCTAAAATTGATATTGCTATTAAAATTAGCCTGCTTATCTCTACTTTTACTTTAATTCAACTAGGTATATCGAGTATTTTCCCGTACCTATATTCGTATTTAATTACCAACTTTATTCGCTACCTTGTTTTTGTATTTATTGCTGATAAAACATGGCACCCAACTTTAAAAGTTGATCTAAAAATTATTAAGCCTGCAATAGCGTTCGGAAGTTACCAAATGGGTTCTCAAGTAATTAGTCAAGTTAGAACTCAGCTCGATCAGCTTATAATAGGTAAAATAATGGGCGTAGAAATACTTGGCCTTTATTCTTTTGCCAAAGAGCTCATAATGCAGCCAGTTAAATTTATTCGTACATTAATTGCTAGAATGCTTTATCCAAAGCTTGCACGACTACAAGATAACCAGAGAGAGTTTTATAAGGTGCTAAATGGCTCTGCTAAAACGCTCTTGTTATTAAACTCAACTTTATACTTTCTTTACGTCATAGGATTGCTTGTTTTAGTACACTTTTTCTTTCATGAGTACGAGAAATCATTACCCGTATTGTGCATATTACTTATACTTGGTTTGGTGGCACCTTTTGGTAGTTTATTTGGAGTTATTGCACAAGCAAAGGGAAATACAAAAATAGAATTTAACTGGAGTATGATTTCAGCAGTAATTAGTGTTATTTCACTCTTTTTTATTGCGCAGGTGGGCAATATAAACCTATTTTCGTTAGGCGTCGCGGGGTTACAAATTTCTTTAACTATAGGAGCTTTTTTCTATTTTGGTCGTTATAACCAAAGCATATCGAAAAAAAGTTTCTTTTTAATGTTAAGTGCTAATTTAGGGTTATATGCTGCTGTATATTTGTTATACGCTCTGCTGTAAAGCTAAAAACGACAGTTTAAATGCTGTCGTTTTTATTGTCAGGCTCAATATCAAAATAGCGAAGCTCATTTAATGAAATTGAGCTCGATATTTTTCTCGAAAAAAGCATTTCGCTGTTTTTCACCTTTTCAAAATCTTCTTCCTGCAGCGTTCTAGGGTAATCAGGACCATTTTTCCAATCTATATAGCGCAGTGCATGCTCTGCAATACTATCAATATTTAAAGATTTAGGATGTTTATAAATGTTATTTTTAAACTCACTATTATAAATTATAGAGTGAAAAAATACTTCATCAGCACATAAGGAACGTGCAAATTTGAGCTTGTAGTGAGGATTGCGAGCAACAAAGCTATTTATCATCTCAATGCAGCCTTTGGTTAAGCTAAACCAGTTAGTGCCCTTGTAAAGTGGAATGTCGAGTGTGCTATATAGCCCTAAATTAAAACGCATATTAGTGTATGAAAAAAATGCTTTTTTACAAACCTTCTCAATAAAAGAGTTATTTTTTTTAAAACATAAAGAAGGATAATTAAACAACACCCTAAGCTCTGGATTTATAGGCGAAGTACGATTTTCTTGAAAAGCAATATATTCATACTTTCCTTTGTTTGGCAATGTATCTAATCTGTTTTGTGAGATTAATATGTCGTCGCCCGATATTAAATGAAAATAGTCATATTCGTGCTCTAAAGAGGCTTTAATAAGTTCAAGGGTGGCATCAATTTGAGATACATCTCCCCAAGACACCTCTATTCTTTTTTCTATAAAAATAACATTTTTAGACTTTAAGTATAAAAATGGTTCAATATCAGACTTTTTATCTACATGAATCAAAATGGTGTTGTTTGGATTTTTTGACGCTTTTAATACTGTGTACTCTAATGAAGAGCTTATTCGGTGAGCTGTAATTGCTATGCAATTCATGTGTGACCTTATCGTGATGCTTTAAATTTACTTTTTAGTTATCGTTTTACTATGCTAGTGTTTTGAAGTGTTTTTTTATTTAGCCTGTTTATAAAAGCAACAAGCGCTATAACAAAACTAGACCATAAAGCAGAGCGGTATGCATCTACAGGTGTGCCAGTAAATGAATAAAGCGTGGCTGAAAAAAAACTAATATGACAAGCAACACTTAACTGAAAAAGCTCAAAACTAGCTAATTTTTTATCGTATAGTTTTTTACACTTTATACAAACCATTAGCGAATAATAATAAAAAATAAATAGCATTGAAGTAAAGGCGATCAAGCCAAGCAATCCATAGCGAAATAAATAATCCAGATAACTATTCTCAATTATTACGCCCTTTAATGCCAGCGGCGAGCCACTATACCAATATGTGAAACCTTCTGTTAAAGCAAGTATAGTTTGATTTTTTCGAGTCGATGTTGAGCCATCTAAATGACCTTGTTGTAATAGATCAATAAATCTTGTTATGTAATCAAGGTTTACTCCAAAATAGGCTATTAATAATATAAATAAAGTAAGAAGGGTAACCATGCTAAGCATAATTTTTTTAGCTATACCCAGTCTTAAAATTATAGATAAAAATGTAAAATATAATGCAGTAATTACAGTTGCTAAATAACCGGTTTTTGATTGCGATAAAAAAATCGCAAGAAAGGCTAAAATAATAAACAAAGCCGCAGATTTTTTATTACTTCCGAAAAAAAACTCAATAATATAAACAGCTAAAAAAAAGCTTAAGAAATAACAGGTAATATAAACCCAGTCAAAAGTACCCGGCGCTCTAAAGCCAAACCCGCTATAAACGTCTTTAAAGCTAAGCATTTTCAATGGCGCAATATCGCCAAATATTATTTGCAATAAGATAACTATTAATTGAACTATAAAAATAGCGGTTAAAGCTTTTTTTATTTTTATGCTGTTGGTAAGTTTGAAGTTTTCCACAAGCAAAGAATAGAAAAATATAACGTATGAAAATAATAAAATCGGCTTGATTAGGACAGAAAAATGAAAAGTCGAAAAATTTTTAATAGCAAAAGGAAAGCTTATCAACATCGCAAAAAGCGGAAGCCAATACACATAAGCAACATTAGGTATACTAACTTTGGTTCTAGTGGCAAAAATAATTAACGTTAAATAAGCAAGCATTACTACAAAATACGATTTTTGCATCACAGCTGCATCAATCGTAGGGATGAAATACGTTGGCCAGTAACACAAAACAAATAACGTAGACAGTACTAGCCATTGTGCAGTGTTTAAAGGTACATTATTTTTTTGCAAACTTAAGCCCAATCATTTTGTATAAATAGCTTATGGTAAATTTAGGGTATTTTTTTAATACTCTGTCGCGCACATGCTTGTGCAATACCATGCGTTGCAGCCACCTTAACCCAAGTTTTTTTACTAAGGGATGATAGTAATCGGGTTTTATAGATGTTTGTGTTAAAAAGCCGCCGCAAGTGATAATAACGGCAGGTTTAATCAGCTTGTGTTTTAATTCAATTGAAAAGCGCTCCTGATAAGGAGTACCCATACCGACTAGTACAACGTCAGGCTCTAATAAATTAAGCTCATTAATTGTTTCATCAGGGTTATTGATATATCCATCTCGCTGGTAGACAACATTCAAGTTAGGGAACTGCTTTTTTAGATTAATAACGGCCAGTGAGTTTTCGTCTGTAGTTGCACCTATAATCGCAATACGCTTATTTTTATTTGCTACATACTGTAAAAAAGGCTCAGCAATAGAGCTGTAGTCAAAGCTTGCCCTGGTTATTTTTTGCAAAAATAAGTTGTGAAGAATGCATAGTAATGCACCATCAGAAAAATACGCATCAACCTCATCGATTAAGCGCGCTTCCTTTGCTACCTCACAATATGAAAAAGGATTTACAAACGAAATAATGTAAGACGAAGCCGAGCCAAATGCCTTATTTTGAATATCAGTAAAATGATCACCTGAGTGTATTTTATTATTAAGCAATTTATTCATAATAGTGACTTAAATAACTTATAATATGAATCCGTAGCCACTGACAGTAAAAATGGCTCCACATTAGGTGAAATAGGTAATTTTTGTTGTTTATTTAGTTCTAAGATTGCATTTGCAAAGTTACCAATATCCATAAAGTCAATTAAATGCCCATTTTCTCCATTGTTAGTTAGCTCTCTAGGGCCGTAGTTACAATCAAACGCTATAATAGGTGTTTTTAAAAATGCGGCTTCAACTAATACAGTTGGCAACCCTTCCCAGCGAGAGGTTAAAAGTATGGCGTTAGCATTTGCTATATATTTGTAAGGGTTACTTTGTGAGCCATGAAGAATGATATTATCACTGAGCTTTTTGCTACGTATTTTTTCTTTTAAGTTATCATGCTCAGGACCATCTCCAACAATAACAACTTTAATGTCATTTATTGTTTTTTTAGCCTCATAAATAGTCTCTATCAACAAATCATACCCTTTTTGATGATGGAGCCTGCCTACACAAACAAAATAATTATCAAAATCAACCTTTTCACGAGCTTGCTTTTCAATAGATTTGTCTAGTACTGGGTTATAAATACAAAGCGCCTGATCTTTTCGTACAACATTTAATGTAATTAAGTTAGTTAATATACCTTTAGATACACAAACAACCTTATCTAGCTGCGAATATAAAAAGGTCGCACCTAATCGCCTTATTATATTTTTAAAATAATTTTCTTGAGGTAAATTAATAGGGACATGCTGTACAGCTATTTTTTTTATTTTTTTAGGTACAAACAGCCCATATTTAGACAGTCCGCCTTTGGTAAATAAAATTACATCAGGATTAAGTTCATCAGCGAGTCGACGAAAAATAATTAACGCGTTTTTATCTCTTAGCGCATAAATAGGTGCTAACTTATCAAAGCGAGAGGTAAGCTCTCCACTTTTACGTTCACAAATAATAGAGACTCTACAATTGTAACCTTCAAGCAAGCCGGTTATTAGCTGCTCAGTGACCCTTTCAACGCCACCTAGGCAAAAGTCTTCAAAAACAAAAACAATGTGCATATTTACACCTAACGTCCCAGTATTTTTTTCATGTTATGCATTATTGAATACTTATAAATATCTTTATGAGAGTGTATTAATAAGCTCAGAGGAACCCAATTTCCCGATATGATTGCTTCCCAGCATCCCATTGCATTAAGTTGTTTTTTGTTCATTAATAGCGAGTGCTTGTTTAAGAACTGCTTAAACCCAGTTAACCTGTTAGGTGAGCGAGTAATACTTACATCAGATTGCACTTCGTATTGCAGGTAGGTCGATTTTGGTAGCTTTAAACCCGGTCCATAACATTTAAAAAATCGAACCCACGTATCATAATCTTGCCAAGCTTTAAAGCTGGTATCAAAACCGCCTATATGCTTAAGGTGCTCGGTTTTGCAAAATAATTGGTTACCGACCTTATTAACAACTAGAATATCGTTTAAAGTTAGCTCACCAATAAAAAAGTTATGCTCAACCTTTGAGTTACCTTTACAAACAGTCACAGGGGTACATAACGAAGTGTACGACTCAGACCAGTGCGTCATAAAATAGGTAAGCCGATCGGTGGTAAATACATCATCGTCATCAAGGCCGGTAATAAACTCTCCAGAAGCTGCATCAATTGCTTTATTACGAGCAGCACAAGCTCCAAGCGCAGTTTCGTGATGAAAAACAGTAATACGCGGGTCAGTGAGTGCTAACGCATTTAAGTAGTCAGCAGTTCCGTCAGATGAACCATCGTTGACTATAATAAGTTCCCATTGTGAGTAAGACTGATCAAGCACGCTTTGTACAGCGCGTTTTAAGTTGTTCAGTCTATTGTGCGTTGGCATATATACCGTAATTAATGGTGTTTGCATTAACGAGCCCTATAAAAACGGATAAGGGCTATAAAGCTGCCGAAAATACCACCTAAAATAACGCTTACTATAATAATGAAAGCACGTTTAGGGCCTGACTTTTCTTCAGGAATAATCGCCGGATCTAAAGTAGTAAATATATACTCACTTTTTATTTCGGTTAACATTTTATTTTTAGTTTGTTCTTCTATTAACCTATAAAAAACGGCCTCCATGTCAGCAATGCGCGTTTGCGTTAGTTTTTCGTTGAGGTAATGGATGCTTTTATCTGCTTGTTCTATATCATAACTTTGCATTTGCGCGTTTATATCTTTAACTAAATTGGTTACAATTTGTTGCGCGAAAACAGGAGATATGTGTTCATAAGAGATTCTTACCAGTCCATTTTTTTCTTTGTCTATAGTTAGGTTTTTTTCAAACTTTTTATAGGCTAGCCAATAGGGGTTTGTATCTTCTGGAAATAAAAAAGTGGCGTTTTTAGTGTCGTATATTTCTGGATCATAGATAAGTGATTGATTGGCTTCATCCCAGTGCTGTGCTGCTATAAGGGGGGCAGTTAGGTCATATTTTTTTATAAACGCATACACAAACTCTTTAGTTAGCATTTTTGCTTGTGCAACTTCTGTTTTAAAGTCGTCATCGTTTAAACCACCTAAACCAGCAAGAGAAGCAAGCCCACCTAACTGAGAATCCATTTGTGAGCTTTGCCCTTGAAGCAACTGCGTAGGGGCGAGTAAGGCTTCAGCTCTGTAGGTGTTGGGAGTGTTTATGGCTACAAAAAAAGAAATAACTGCACAGACAAAGCAAATCGCAAAAATATAAATTTTAAAAGACCATATAGAGCTTATTATCTCACTGAGTTCTGGAGGAGGTAAGATCTCAATATTTTTATCAGCATTGCCCATTAAATTTCCCTGCTTGTTAGTGATGTACTTATTTCTAGTTGTGCGATTATACCTAAGTTTATTTAGGTTGCTAGAGCTCAAAAGTACGCTTTGCACAATACAAAGAGTTAAAAAGGGGGCGCTTAAAAGCTTATAGGGCTACTTTATAGTTAAATAACGAGCTATACATAAACAGTTGTGCTTTACAAAAAAAGCTATGTTAGAATCTGCGACTATTTTTATTTAGAGAGAAACAGTGCATAGTTGTGCTCTGTTTTTAGGCTAAGGTAGTTAGCTTTTTTACTAAAAGTGTAGTTGGCAAGGGTAAGGGAGTATTGATAATTGCGTATCAATTTATTTCCCGCATTTAAAGGCATAGCTCGTTAGCTTTTTTACTCGTAATTATAGCAAAATATAATAAGCCGCTTAGGGTTGTGCGTAACAATAAAACTGGGTTTGCATGAGTACTAATAAATTATCATTAAAATACTATAAAGCTTAGGAGGGCGTATGGAATTTATTTTAGCTATTATTTCGTCATTTGTTCTGTCGCTTTGCTCCATAAAATTATTTAGACCATTTGCAGTTAAGTATAATCTTGTAGACAAACCAAATGAGCGCAAACACCATGATGGCCATGTACCGCTTATTGGTGGAGTGGCTGTTTTTGCAAGTGTTGCCATATCGTGCGGTATTTGGCTGCCTTTTAATCAAGAACTAACCAGTTATTTATGTGCATCAGGGTTAATGGTTTTGCTTGGTGTGATGGACGATAAACACGAACTAAGCGTTAAATTTCGTGTTATTTTTCAAATTATTGTTGCTACATTTATGATAATAGCAATAGATAACTACATTATCGATCTTGGTGACATTTTTTACCTTGGTGACGTTAAACTAGGCTATTTTGGGATCTTTTTTACGTATTTAGCCGTTATCGGGTTAATAAACGCCTTTAATATGGTAGATGGCATAGATGGGCTATTAGGGGCTATGGCCATTAATACCTTAGGCGCTATTGCATTACTATTGTTGCTTAACCAAAAAGAAAACCTATTTACTGTTTTAATTGTTGTTGCATTAATTCCTTATTTAATTTTTAACTTAGGTTTTTGTGGAACCCGATACCGAAAAATCTTTATGGGTGATGCAGGAAGTATGTTTATAGGGTTTACGGTTGTATGGTTGTTAGTAACCAACACGCAAGGTCAATCGGCAAGCTTTAGACCCGTAACAGCGTTATGGATTGTTGCTATACCCTTAATGGATATGGCAGCACTTATTGTTAGGCGTATAAAAAAGGGAAGGTCTCCATTTCACGCTGACAGAGATCACCTTCACCACATCTTTTTGCGAGCGGGATTTAGCTCACGTTCAGCTTTGGTAATTATATTTACACTAAGCGTACTATTTTCAGGTGTAGGTATAGCGGCTGAGTTGCTTAATTTACCTGAGTCTATAATGTTTTTTGGATTTATTATTTTATTCTTAATTTACAGTGTTGCTATACTACACATATGGAAAGTACTCACTTTTGTTAGGCGTTTTACTACCAAGAAAATTTAATTTACTCTTATTAAATAGACTCTAACGTAGTGGAAAAGTTAATTTTGTAGTTTAACTTAGTTGGGTGGGCACTTTATAAAAGCTCAATCGTAAATACGCTTACCCCATACAATTTAACTGTTATTAATGGCCTAAATATGGACTTTTGGTTACCGCTAACAATATCTTTTATATTATCTTTTTTAGCAATTAAGATTGTAAACCCTATCGCAATCAAAACCGGCTTAGTTGATTACCCATGCGCACGTAAAGTGCACGAAGGGCATATCCCTTTAGTTGGTGGTATAGCTATATATTTATCGATTATGCTTGCATCGGTTTTATTTATTGAGCAAAGCCGAAACTTAAATATATATTTAGTTGCTGCAGCCTTCGTTTTGTTTTTAGGGGTGTTAGACGACCGTTACGACCTACCTGTAAAAACAAGGCTCGTTGCACAAGTGATTGTAGCCTCTTTAATGATTTTTGGAACAGAAACACACCTAAGTAGCCTTGGTAATATTTTAGGCGGATTTGAACTTAAACTTGGATTGTTTGGAATTATTGTAACCATAGTCGCAATTATTGCCGGCATTAATGCAATAAATATGATGGATGGAATAGACGGGCTTGCAGGTGCGCTTAGCTTAATTGCCTTTGCTGCTATAGCGTTTTTTTTAAATAGAGTAGCAAACGACTGGTTTTTACTCCCCACTTTATTTATAGCCTCATTACTTGCGTATTTAATGTTTAACTTAAAACTACATAAATCGTTTTCAAAAATATTTATGGGTGACTCAGGTAACATGCTAATTGGTTTATCTTTGGTGTGGTTAATGGTGTTAGGGGTCAATTTAGAAACGCCGGCGTTCAAGCCTGTAACGGCTCTTTACATTATGGGAGTGCCTATTTTAGATATGGCTACAGTGATAATACGCAGGTTAAAATCGGGTAATTCACCTTTTTCTGCAGATCGACAGCACTTGCACCATTTATTCGAAGCAGCAGGCTATAGCAGAACTTCAGCACTTGTTTGTATTTCTAGTTTTGCCTTATTACTTGCTGTACTAGGCTGCGTTGCAGAGATATTTTCAGTGCCTGAGTGGGTAATGCTAGCTACATATATTGTTTTATTTATTTGTTATGCAACTATAACACAGTGTGCATGGAATAAACTTAAGTAAAAAAATAGTTAGCAGTTGTCTACTCATTTATCAAAATTGCAGGGTATTAGTTAAAACTAAAATATAAAAGTTTAACCGTCTAGCTAAATCCCTTGTTGTATAAGCTAGGTGCCAATCTCAACTTTTATACCACCCCCTAATATCGCTTTATACTTATTTGCTAAAGTGCGCTTTGCATCTTCATCACCGTGCACAATTTTTATATGGCTTGGCTTTTTACGCATGCCGGTTACAAATTTAACTAATCCGTTTTGATCGGCATGTGCGCTGTAGCCGCTAATGGTATGCACCTGTGCGTTAATTGTAATGCGTGTATCGTTTATAAAAACATACCCATTGCGTGGACCGTATTTTTGTATATCGCGGCCAAGCGTGCCAACGCCCTGGTAGCCCACAAATAGTACATCGGTAGTTTTGTCGCCTAAAAAGCGCTCAAGGTAATTAACTATTCGCCCACCACTGCACATACCGCTGGCAGCTAAAATAATGGCAGGGGTTTGGCGCGACGCTAAATAGTTAATAATAGCCATATGCTCACTATGCGTATCTACCGTAGTTAGGTTGTCAAAGTCGAGTGGGTGGCGGCCTTTGGCTACTTTACGCTTAGCCTCTGCATCCCATAAATGTTTAAATTTAATATATTGCTCAGTAAAGTTAGCAGCCATGGGAGAGTCTAAAATCACATGAATATGTCGCCAAGGCGAGCCTTTAGCTGATTGATGTATTAGCTGCTCTAACTCGTAAAGTAGCTCTTGTGTGCGGCCTATACTAAATGCAGGTACCAACACCACGCCGTTGTCTGCAACAGCGCGTTCAATTACATTTTTTAGTGTTTGGGTGCGCTCTTTTCGGCCTTGGTGGTTTTTATTACCGTAGGTTGACTCTATAACTAACGTATCGGCCTTATAAGGAGGTTTTGGTGCCGGTAACAGCGGCGTGTAGGGGGCGCCTAAATCGCCCGAAAATACCACTCTATGTGTAGCTTTATTCTTACTAATATCTATTTCAACATAAGCGGAGCCTAATATATGCCCAGCACGCTGAAATCGCGCCTTAGCTATTTGCTCGTTGTTGCAAGGCAGCGTAAACCAAGTATTAAAACTAACGGCAACAATGCGCTTGTTTAGCAAACTTAAACACGCATTTATAATTTTAGTATCGCGGGTAATGCCCACCTTTAACGCATCTTCAATCACGAGTGGCAGCAAACTAGCCGAGGCAGGCGTAGTAAAAATAGGGCCTTTAAAACCTGCTGCAAGCAAATACGGAATACGCCCCACGTGGTCAATATGGCAATGCGTAACAATAAGCGCAGTAATGTGAGTAACATTAAACTCTATTGATAAATCATCCTTTTCGTCCTCTCCCTGAAAAAGCCCGCAGTCTATTAATACACTGGCTTTACTATTAATAACGAGCTCGTGGCACGAGCCTGTTACGCCGTTTACCGCTCCGTGGTGAAGTATTTGCATAAGTATCTATATTTAGCTTTTATAATGTAAAGTTAAAAGTAGGGGTAAACAGCAATTTAAGCAAAGTTTAGGGTGTAATAGCAGCAGCTTTATGGCGCTTAAAGAAATAGGCCCAATTACAAGATAAGCCCCTGCTACAAATATGTTTTTTAGCTTGAATAAAGTAATATAAACCCAATGATTACAATAATCTGAGCTGCCAGAGTGAGGTAAGTAAGTATACATTTACCTTAAATGTCTATTTACTTAAGAACCTTAATTTTTTATAATGGCCGCCGTTTGTTTATTAATGTTGTATTTGTTGCAATTGTGCGTAGTAAGGGTTCTTGTGAAGAGTTGGTATTTAGTTACATGTAAGCCTCGTCAAGAAGAACGAGCAGCCACCAACTTACTGAATCAAGGCATTGAAGTTTTTTATCCAAAATTAACCATCGAAAAACTCCATAAAGGCAGGCGAAGTGTTAAGCATTCTGCTTTATTTCCAAACTATTTATTTATTTGCTTAGAGTCTCAAAATGCTAATTTTTCTGCTGTAAAAAATACGCGCGGAATTAATGGGTTTGTTGCATATGGCTCTCGTTACCAAATTGTGCCAGACAGCCTAATACAACAACTAAAATCTGAGCGAATAGAGTCTGCTGAGTCAACTTTACCAAAAGTAGGCGACACAGTAAGCGTACATAACCACGCATTTAACAACATTACTGCAATATACAAAGAGCCAGATGGCGACATGCGTAGTATTTTGCTGATTAACTTACTTAATCAAAAAGTAGAAGTAAGTGTAGATAATAAAGATTTAAAACAGTAATAGGTAAGCCCACAGGCACCCATTACATAAAAATTGGTATACATATCAGTACGTAGGAACTGCAACCTAGGGGCGGAAGCGTGCCCGAAGGGCTAGACAAGCAAATAGTTTTGCTTTCAAGCTGAAGCGAGAGGAGCTCTGCGACGAACTGGAACGTGAAGCGTGCCCGAAGGGCTAGACAACTCGTAGACGCGCAGCTTGCTGGCGTTTTAAAAGCAACGCTTTTACGTATTTAAAAAATTGCGTAAGTAAGCCTCACGTTTACGCGGGTTTTATACTCGCCGCTACTTATATGTTTTCTCATTTACTTCTCTTTTGCTTCTCTTTGTGCAAAAAATAAAACATTAATTCACAAAGAGGTTAAGAGACGCTGCGCTTTAGAGGGTAGTGCGTAGTCGCGGCTTTATGCCGCGTTCGAACAATAAACCCAAATGCGAGGTAAACTCGCTGCTACTTGGATATTTCTCATTTTCTTCTCTTTGTGCAAAAAATAAAAAATATTAATTCACAAAGAGGTTAAGAGACGCTGCGCTTTAGAGGGTAACGTTGTAGGCGCCTTGCTTGCTGGCGCACTTAGGCTTTAGGCCACGAAAAATAATATAAAACACAATTTATACTTGTTGCTATTAAAAATCAGCATATACATTATTTTGATAGCTGATAGCTGATAGCTGATAGCTGATAGCTGATAGCTG
>CERC01009259.1_pt1 | contig 35465 bp, 29 predicted proteins | sample 530921 | NCBI WGS metagenome assembly CERC01 (sample SAMEA2621099, study PRJEB7988) | marine metagenome | isolation source: saline water (ENVO:00002010), including
TTTGCATAACCCCATTCGTTATCGTACCAAACATACAGCTTAACTTGAGTCTCGTTGACAACCATGGTTGATAGCGCATCAACAATGCTTGAGCGTGGATCAGTTTTGTAATCGATAGAAACAAGTGGCTTTTCTTCATAGCCTAAAATGCCTTTTAGCTCGCCCTCTGCGGCTTCTTGCATCCATTGGTTAATTTGCTCAGCGGTGGTTGGCTTTGTAACTTCAAACACACAGTCAGTGATTGATGCATTTGCTAAAGGAACACGAACCGCGTGGCCGTTTAATTTGCCTTTAAGTTCAGGGAAAATATGTGTAATTGCTGTTGCAGAGCCTGTTGTAGTTGGAATTAAGCTCATGCCGCATGCGCGAGCACGACGTAAATCTTTATGCGGCGCATCTAAGATAGTTTGCGTGTTAGTAATATCGTGAATGGTCGTCATTGACCCATGTTTGATACCAATTTTTTCTTGCAGAACTTTAACCACAGGCGCTAAACAGTTGGTAGTGCACGATGCTGCTGTAACGATATCATGCTGATTTACATCGTATAAATCATCGTTTACACCCATTACAATATTCAGCACACCGTCTTCTTTTACAGGCGCAGTTACAACAACTTTCTTCACACCTTGATCAAGATATGCCTGAAGTAGTGACTTTTCTTTCATCACGCCAGAGGCTTCAATAACGATATCGCAGCCAGACCAATCGGTGTCTGCAATTGCTTTATTTTGCGTGACGTTAATTACGTGACCATCGATGATCACAGCGTTGTCGTTACTTTCAACCTCATGAGGCCAAATACCGTGTACCGAATCATACTTTAGTAAGTGAGCTAATGTAGCTGCATCACCCGCAGGGTCATTAATTTGCACAAACTCAACGTCGTCCCATGCAAACGCTGCTCTTAGCGATAAACGCCCCATGCGGCCAAAACCATTAATGCCTACTTTAATTGCCATTGTTAAGCTCCTACTTTTTAAAAATTGTCGAAAAATGAACGTTGTATCGGGTTTTGCAACGACTTAGGGCGAATAGCCTGCACTTGATTAACTATGTCGTTTTTAGCATAGCCAAGCTCATGCATTAATAAACCAATAACTAACCCTGTGCGGCCTGAACCGCCTTTGCAATGCACAGCCACACTGCCACCATTTTTTATGATGGCAAGAATATCGTTAAGGTGTTTACTGAATGCTTGATTAAACGCTTCGCTTGGCGCGTCATCATCGATAATAGGTAATTGAAACCAGCTGAGATCTGCATGCTCACATTCGATTGAAAGCTGCTGCGCGCCATTTTTAACAAGCTCTTCGTCGTACATCAGAGTAATAATTGCTTTTGCACCTGCCGCTTTTAAATCAGCAACAGACTGTGATAAGCCAACGCCTTTTGTGCCAGGGCAAGGGGTAAAAATAAATGCCCCAGTTTCTAGTTGTAAAATATCAAATGGATGTGATTGCATTATGATTCCCCAATTATTCTTTAAACCAATGTGTTGTTTTATTAACGATTGCAACCAACGACAGCATCACAGGTACTTCGACCAACACCCCAACAACGGTTGCTAATGCTGCACCCGAGTGCAAACCAAATAATGAAATAGCCACTGCGACCGCTAACTCAAAAAAGTTAGAGGTACCAATTAAACATGCTGGCCCGGCAATGTTGTGCTTAAGCTTAAGTTTTAACGCAATGAAATAGGTGATTGCAAAAATACCGTAGGTTTGCAAAACGAGCGGAATAGCAATCAGTACAATGTTTAGCGGTTGGGCTAAAATCGTGTTCGCCTGAAACCCAAATAGCAAGACCACAGTGGCCAATAAGCCAACAACTGAATACGGTTTAATTTTCTCTAAAAATGACTGCAATGCAGCTTCATTTTGTGCTGAATTATTAAGCGCTTTTCGTGTTAATACCCCGGTGATAAGTGGCAGCAATACATACAACACAACCGAAATCATCAATGTAAGCCAAGGTACATGAATATCAGATACACCCAGCAACAACCCCGCAATAGGTGCAAAGGCAAAAATCATAATAATGTCGTTCACAGACACTTGCACTAAGGTGTAATTTGCATCGCCTTTGGTCAGTTGTGACCACACAAACACCATTGCCGTACAAGGTGCAACACCAAGCAAAATCATCCCAGCAATATATTCTTTCGCCGTTTCAGGGCTAACAAAATCAGCAAATAACCCTTCAAAAAATAACCAACCTAACGCGGCCATTGAAAACGGTTTGATTAGCCAGTTAATGATTAAAGTGAGCATCAGCCCTTTAGGGTTCTTACCGACTTCTTTAATCGTTGAAAAATCAACTTGCACCATCATCGGGTAGATCATTACCCAAATAAACAGTGCAACAACTATGTTTACATGGGCCACTTCGGCTTTCGCTATTAGCTCGAATAAAGGCGGAAACATCACCCCAAGCGCCACACCAATGGCGATAGCAGCAGCAACCCATACAGATAAATATCTCTCAAAAACACCCATTTTCAGTCCCTAATTGCAGCAACGAGCAACACGAGTTGGGCGATCATCCCCCATCGCATTTAGCCTTGCTAACTCGTTTTCTATGAAATTTGGTTCGTTTACCACGGTCGAGGTAATTGCTTGTTTCATCCACATAGGTAGAGTCGGGTTTAAAGAGTAAAACACCCACTGCTGGTGTTTTCTATCCGACAAAATGCCTTGTTTTTTAAGCTGTGCTAAATGCCTTGAAACCTTTGGTTGGCTCTGCTCATTAAGTGCCGTCATTAGTTCGCATACGCAAACCTCTTGCTCAACGGCGATAAGCAATAAGCTTTTTAAACGAATATCATCTGCAAGGGCTTTATAAAATGTAGTTGGTGAAATCGATGCTGGTTTTTCTTTGTTATGGGATTGCACAAACTGTTTAATTCGCTCATTGAGCTCTTGCAAGGTTTTTTCAAAGGCGTGAGGTTCAGGACGCGTTTTAGGATCAATAAAGTCCCATGCAAGGCAATGGCTGCCATCGACGCGATTAGCGCATTCTTTTACAGCGTCATCACATAGGGTAATGACGTAATCAAAATGCAGATTAGTGACATCGTTTAAGTGCTTTGAGTGTAAGTCATCGGTTTTTAAGCCAAAATGTTCAATCGCCGCAAGCGTACGAGGGTCTAACGCATAAGGTTCGGTACCCGCACTAAACACCTCAAACTCACCTTTACCATGATGTTTAAGCAACGCTTCAGCCATAATTGATCGGGCTGAATTTTCTGTACATAAAAAGAGAACTTTCACGACTCACTCCATAACAATTTATTTATATAATATTTTTGTTATATAAAGTGCGCAAGTTATTTTTCTTGATGACTTAGCTTAAATTGAACTAAAGAAAAAATCTGGCGCATCTGTGCGCCAGCTTAGATTTTACCGTGTTTAGAGGGTTATTTTGCTTGTAAGGTTAAATAGTCACTCATGACTTTTTCAAGCTGATCGTAGTCTTTTTGCTGAGTAACAGCCCCAGCGACCACCACCTGCGTTATTGGCTCATACATCACCAAAGTGCCCCAAAAGCCACCATGTTGATAAACTAACGTGCCGTTATATTCTTTTGCGAATACACCCAAACGATAAGGACTATCTGCAGGTAAGCCTTTATCAGATAGCATGAGTTTGAGCGTTTCTGAGTGTTTGAAGACCTTACCTGAAAATAAAGCCTGATAAAATTTAGCCATACCGATTGGGCTGGCAACAAGCCCACCGCCACCATATAAATCGACTGTTGGGCTCCAATTAAAAGTATCGGTGCCATGCAAATATTGATGTACGCGTCGCGACTCATCCACAGCAACTGTATCACCACGTTCCCAGACCACATTTTCGATATGATTTTTATCGAAACTTAAGTATTGGCGAACCGCTTCAGGCAAAGGTAAACCTGTCACTCTTTCAATAATATGGCCGAGTAACACATAACCGGTATCTGAATATGAGAAACGTTCACCAGGTTTGCCAACTGGATCGCCCCACTCTACACACCCTTTAATTTGCTCGCGCATCGTAATATCTCGCTGCGGATTTGCCATTATGCCAGCTAAATACTGATCGCTTTGGGCGTGATCGTATAACCCTGCCGTATGACTCAGCACTTGCTTTAGCGTCATTTTATCTAGGGCATAGCCATCGCTTTCAAGAAGCGCAAAAAAGTCGTCAGAAATTAACTTATCAAGCGTTGTATCAAGGTTTAATTTACCTTCTTCATGCAAACGTAGTACCGTTGCCGCAGTGAAGGTTTTAGTGACACTGGCAATTCTAAATAAACTATTTGGGTTAATAACTTGCGGCGCATTTTCTTTACTTTGCTTTGCCGTTGAAAAGGCATGTCCATCATCAACAATCACATGAAGTGCAAAACCTGTAAGGGGAGCTTGTTGATTTGCATTGAGAATTTGCCCCATTAAAGCGTGGTGAGTTTCGAGAGGCTTTGTAGGCTCTGCAGTCACAGGTAAAGCCACCAGCGATAGAGCAACAAATAAAGAGCTTAGCGTTTTTTTACTCGCTTGAGAGCACCGACGTTCCATAACATTTTCCTTAAATATAGTCCTTAAATAGCGCCTACAGCTTTCGAAAAAAGGCAATTAAGCAGCCTAAAACTGCTTAAATGACATTAACAAACGACTTTCGCCTTGTCGAATTAATAAGTTAAAACTACTTTATAAGCATATTCACAGCCATAATAACCAGCAGCCCTGCAAAGATTTTTTTGATGGTAGACACAGGCAAATGATGCGTTGCTTTTGCACCTAATGGCGCGGTAAACCACGAAGTACAAACAATACCAAACAAGGCAGGCAAATAAACAAAACCAGCAAAGCCTTCTTTTAATGTAAAGTACTGACTGCCAGAACTGATGTAACCCACTGAGCCAAATAGCGCAATGACAATACCGCACGCCGAAGCACAGCCAATAGCTTTTTTCATATCGACCGAGAAAAACGTCAGTAACGGCACAAGTACCGCACCACCGCCAATGCCTATCATGGCAGAGAGCCCCCCCGTGATGCTTGTATAAAATGTTAAAAGGCCGTTATTAGGTAGCGAGCGTGTTGTTTGGCTATCATTTTTACTGCCTAAAATCATTTTTAGTGCAATAAGTAATACACTCACAGCAAATACAATTCGCACTACATGTTCTGGTAATAGTGACGCCAAAAAGCCACTGATAAGTGCGCCTAATGCAACCCCTGTCATCACCCACGGAGCCAATTGCCAAGGCACATTGCCATTTTTGTGGTGGGCAATAGCTGATGAGGTTGAAGTAAACAGAATTGAGGCAAGCGATGTAGCAATCGCCACCAGCACAACTTGCTCAGCAGGTAACACCTGAAAGTGCAGCAAGATCATGCTTAATATGGGCACAATCACCAAACCGCCACCAATTCCTAATAGCCCAGCTAAAAAGCCAACCCCGCTGCCAAGTACGGCGCAAGCAATAATAAGCACGATTAATTCGTTCATTGTATTTGTCTGTATTGTTGATTTAGGGAACCGAGTATAACAACAATAAAGTACGGGGTTGCTCTCAAAAGTACTGTTAAGTAGTGAATATTACTCACGTTTTATATGAAATTACTGCAACTCCAACAAATTAATTTAGAAATCTAGACGTCCAAAATGACTTAAAAGCATTTTTTCACTATCCGTTCCTAAAAGTTTTACTAAAACAGTAAATATTTATGAATCTGCCTCATGTTTTACCTGAAATAAAAACGTTTTTCTTCATGATACTGAGCACGTATAAATTGATACCCAAGCCACCTCAAAGTTAATGACCTAGCGATTTAAGGAAGGTGAGCAGCAATCATTTATCTCAGGAAATATGGACACATTGCTATGAACAACGATTTTAAATATACAGTTAAAAGTTTAAAGCTAGACGAAAACTATCACCCATCTAACAGCACGCGTATTACAACTAACTTTGCTAACTTGGCACGAGGCGCAAGCCGTCAACAAAATTTGCGTAATGCATTAAAAATGATTGATAGCCGCTTTAATGCACTAGCAAATTGGGATAACCCGCAAGGCAACCGCTATTCCGTAGAACTTGAAATCATTTCGGTTGATTTAGAAATTGCGGGGAGCGCTGAAGCTTTCCCATCTATTGAGGTATTAAAAACCAACATCATTGATCACCAAACTAATGAACGTATCGAAGGAATTGTTGGTAATAACTTTTCATCGTATGTACGTGATTACGACTTTAGCGTGCTATTGCTTGACCATAATAAAAACAAAACAGAGTTTACTATTCCAGATAACTTTGGTGATCTTCATGGCAAACTTTTTAAAAGCTTCATAAATTCAGAAACCTATAAACAACACTTTAAAAAACCTCCTGTTATTTGTTTAAGCGTTTCTGATAATAAAACCTATCATCGCACTGAAAACCAACACCCGATTTTAGGTGTTGAGTATCAACCGAATGAGTCGTCATTAACCGAGCAATACTTTAAAAAAATGGGCTTACAGGTGCGCTATTTTATGCCACCAAACACGGTTGCTCCGCTGGCGTTTTATTTCTTTGGTGACCTGCTGAATGATTACACCAACTTAGAGTTGATCAGCACCATCAGCACCATGGAAACATTTCAGAAAATCTACCGTCCAGAAATTTATAACGCTAATGCCGTGGCGGGTAGTTGCTATCAACCAAATTTAAGAAACAACGATCACTCTATCACGCAAATCGTTTACGACCGTGAAGAGCGCAGCCAACTGGCTGTTGCACAAGGTAAATTTACTGAACAACACTTTATTAAGCCTTATCAATCAGTACTTGAGAAGTGGTCTGCTAACTGCACTATTTAATGAGAGTAAAAATGAAAAAGTTATTACCGACATCTACAGCAGGCAGTTTACCAAAACCTGCTTGGCTTGCTGAACCTGAAACCTTATGGTCACCTTGGAAGTTACAAGGTGCAGAGCTTACCGACGGCAAACAAGACGCACTACGCGTTGCCTTACAAGAGCAACAACAAGCTGGCGTTGATATCGTGAGCGATGGCGAGCAAACCCGCCAGCACTTTGTGACCACCTTTATCGAACACTTAAATGGCGTTGATTTTGAAAACCGTAAAACCGTAACCATTCGTAATCGCTACGAAGCCAGTGTACCGAGTGTGATAGGCCCGGTATCACGCAGCAAACCAGTGTTTGTTGAAGACGCGAAGTTTTTACGTTCGCAGACCAAGCAACCTATAAAATGGGCGCTGCCAGGACCTATGACCATGATCGACACCTTGTACGACGCGCACTATCAAAGCCGTGAACAATTGGCGTGGGAATTTGCCAAAATCCTCAATCAAGAGGCAAAAGAGCTCGAAGCCGCGGGTGTTGATATTATTCAATTTGATGAGCCTGCATTTAATGTGTTCTTCGATCATGTGAATGACTGGGGCATTAAGTGCCTAGAAAGAGCAATCGAAGGCTTAAAGTGCGAAACCGCCGTACACATTTGCTACGGCTATGGCATCAAAGCCAACACTGACTGGAAACAAACACTGGGCCATGAATGGCGCCAATACGAAGAAGTATTCCCAAAACTTCAAAAGTCGAATATCGATATTATTTCGCTGGAGTGCCACAACTCTCGCGTACCCATTGAGCTATTAGCACTGATACGCGGCAAAAAAGTGATGGTTGGCGCCATTGATGTAGCAAGCAATGAAATTGAAACCCCTGACGAGATAGCACACACATTACGTGAAGCGCTTAAATATGTTGATGCCGATAAGCTTTATCCATGCACAAATTGCGGTATGGCTCCCCTCCCTCGCAACATAGCAAGCGCCAAGCTCAGTGCGCTAAGTAAAGGCGCAGAGATTGTGAGGGGGGAGATTCTAGCGGCTAGGGGTTAGGTTCTAGGTTCTAGGTTCTAGGAGTAGTTAGCGAGTTATTAGGGGAAAGGGGAAAGTTGCGAGGATCGAGGTGTGCACCTACCTCATCCCTTGTCGCCATAAATGACGACCTTGTAGGTCGGGCTTTAGCCCGTCAAATTTTAAATTTAGAATAGAGCCGGGATTATACGTAAGCGTGAAACGTGTTTCGCGCGCCCGAGAACTTAATCCCTAGCGCCACTGTTAACCTTTAGGGTGTTTAAGCTCAAGCAAGTCCCATTTGTTGCCATATAAATCTTGAAACACCACCACAGTGCCGTAAGGCTCTTCCCTTGGTGATTCATTAAATACAACACCTTTACTTTTCATGCTGTTGTAATCACGCCAAAAGTCATTGCTGTGTAAAAACAAAAATACTCGACCACCGGTTTGATTACCAACAGTGTGCATTTGCTGTTGATTACTGGCTTTTGCAAGTAGCAGGTGTGTACCATTAGAACCCGGTGGCGAGACTAAAACCCACCGTTTTCCCTCGCCTAAATCGGTATCTTCAATCAATGTAAATTGTAATTTTTCGGTGTAGAAGGCTATGGCTTCATCGTAATCATTTACCACCAGTGCAACACTGCCGATGTGTTGCTTTATCTCATTTTTCATTACAAAACCTTGCTGCATAAAACCTATTTGGATTATCAGTGTGCCTATTAACGAAAAACAAAACAACTGATTAAGTGAATGACGGTTTAAAGCCGCAGCACAGCAATATCAGCGGATAGAAAACAAGAAAATAAAGAATAAAATATTCAAAGAAAAGACACCCAAAAATCTCAACCAATTGTTTTAATTGATCATGCATATATAAACACCAGAAAAACCACCTCGTCCCCAAAACGAAAAAACTCAATTAAATACAAAAAGTTAAAAGCTTTTGGGTACAAAACAAAAGAAAATCCAAAAACACTAAATAAATAATAAAATATTCTTGATCTGCTCTATATTTGTACTATTTTAATTTAAGCAGCGACTGCATAGGTGTTGTATTTCGGTCACTGGTAATTAAAAAGTAAGATCCTTTAAGGGTCTTAGTTTCGCTATTAATGCTCAGTAACAACGAGTCAGATTAAAATAATAACAAATTTGAAAGGTGCAAAATGAAAGCTCTTCGCTTATCTAAAATGACCATTGCAGTTCAGTCAGCAATGCTATTGACTGCAAGTATGTCAATGCCAACCTTTTCACAAGAGGTGAAAAAGGACTTACCCACAAATAAAAATTCTGAAAAAAATCTCAAAGATGAAGAAATCGAAGTTATTCAAGTAACAGGTATTCGCTCATCTTTGCGTGAGAACTTGAATAACAAACGATATTCAGATGTTATTGTTGATTCTATTAATACAGAAGATATTGCCAAAAACCCTGATAAAAATATGGCTGAAGCGTTGCAACGTGTGGCTGGGGTACAAATTGAGCGACAATTTGGTGAAGGCTCGAAAGTGTCTATTCGTGGCACGTCACCCGAACTAACCAATACCCTAGTTAATGGTCAATCAGCCAAATCAGCATCCTATTTACCAGGCCAATCAGAAAGTAATGCCTTTGATTTTTCAAATATTCCAGCAGAGCGTGTTTCTAAAATTGAAGTCCATAAATCAGCCCGTGCCGACCTTGATGCCGGTGGTATTGGCGGCACCGTCATATTACATACTAAAAAACCTTTGGAACAAGAAGATGGCTATGGGTATTTTAATGTTGAATCAGAGTATAACGACTCTTCAAAGAAGTATTCACCACAAGTATCAACAGCCTATAACTTTGTCTCTGAAAATAAAAAGTTTGGCGCTTCAATTAGCGTAAGTCATCAACAACGCAAGGCATTTCGTACCGGTTTTGAATCAGATGGTATTGCTGGTAATGAAGGCGCGATCAGCACAGGCTTTGCACAAACAGATGCAATAGAGTGTCCAACAGAAGCATGTGCCAGCAGCGATATCAATCTGCGCCATATGAACAATCATGCCCTAATCATTACACGTCACATGGCGTTAAATGGTTATACCTACGGTGACTTAGAAGCAGTCGCAAATAATGGTGCTTATTGGCCAACAGAAGATCCCAGTAACTCTGGTGTATGGAACAACTATACACAAAATTGGGGGCAACTCGATGAAGTGATAGACCCAACTTATATTGACCCAGTGTGGGGGCTTTTTTGGGGTAGCAGAAGAGAAGCAGGGTTAGGTCAAACTCCTGCTAGAACATTAGGTAACATGGTCTACGCGCCAGCTTTCTCAACCGATGAAAGCCGCCTGGATACAACTTTAAACTTTCAATGGGCACCTATTGATAACTTAAGTTTAAACCTAGAGATAAATCAGAATAAATCTGATCGAGATAATAAAAATGACAATTTATATGCTCAACCACACCGTATTGTACAACTGTTGTATAGCAACGAAGTGCCTGGCATCGATCCCAGACTCGTGATGGATCCTGAACGCGATATTGTTTTATCAGCAACCTACCCTATTGATGGCACAAATTTAGTTCGCGGTGCAGGCATGGTCTGGGATGGTAACAACTATTACGATGGCGATATCCGATGGGGTGAAATGATCCGTCGCGACTCAAACGATAGAAGTGGCACCGAAACTGAACAAAATCGCTACCATCTTACTGTTGATTTTGAACACGATGACTTTGTAATGAAGTTTCAAGCTGGTCACACAGAAGCAGAGAGTACCGTACTCGATCGTGGAACCACACTTGCCAGTCGTTATGGGGATTACGAAACGCTTTACTCAGGTGACGATGCATCTTTAAAAATCCCAACTTATGAAGGGGTCAATTTAGGGTATGGATATAACCCCGATACCGGCAAAGTATATTGGGGGCTTGAGGCTGACCCATCACTAACAGGGCAAGCGCTTATCGATGCACAACAGCGCGCTAAAAACTTCTTGCTTGCGCCTACTAACGAGTTTTATTTACTAACAGGTGGCTTAAATAACTCTGCTCGCTACCGTGAAAACACCGAAGATTTTCTGCAAGGAGATATTACGTGGTCTTTCGAGAATGACTTTTATATTGATAGCATCAAATTTGGTGCTAAGTATCGCGATATAGAACGTACACAGCGCTACTATACAGAAGGAGCGCGTTTTCATGGCTATGCAAATGAATCAAGTGATTTCCCTCTCATTCTGGCAGAGCAAATTGTAGGTGGTACGGTATCTGGCTTAGACTCTGCGGGTCATGATATACCAAATGAATATTTTGATATCGACCAAGCAAAACGTGACTCATTGCTCAATGATCACTTTTTATTACTCAATTCAGAAGGCACACCGAATGAAGGTGCTTGTGTAGATGCAATCGCAAACTCAGCAAACCCTGAAAACTATTATGGCTGTCGTTCTGGTTTAACTGAATCGGCAGGATCAGCCTATAAAGTAACTGAAGAATTACTAGCCTATTATGCAATGGCAAACTTCAGTGATGAAAAGTTCAGAGGTAATGTAGGTATTCGCGTAGTCGACACACAACGAGAATCTGTCGGTAATGAAGTGGCAAAAGATGAAAATGGTCAGCTTCTTTCATACCCTATTGATGAAACCGATCCAAATTATGTCGCGGGTCTTGCTGGTTTTAATCAGTATTCGCCGCTTGTGCAAAAAAGTAGTACTAAAGACTATTTACCAAGTTTTAATATTGCTTATGACCTTGCTGACGATCTTGTTCTAAGAGCCGCCGCGTCAAAGAATATTTCTCATCCGAGCCTTACTCAGCTCAGAAGTAACTTTAGCTTAGTAACCGAACGCTACCGATTCTACACTGACGGTAGACAGCAAGATTTAACGCCAAATGGAGATGCTGAGCGCCTACCAATGGATTCGCAGCGCCGAGGATCGGTTGGTAATCCAAACTTAGGTTCATATTCATCGGTCAACTCTGAAGTAGGCGTAGAGTGGTACTTTGCTGAGTCATCTATTTTTGCCATTACAGCCTTTCAAAAAGATATTAAAGATATGGTGCGATCATCATCTCAAGTTCAAGACTTAAGTTACCTAGGGGATGAAGGGAAAACAGATGATAACGGTTACTCAATATACGGAGACTACGTTGTTAGTTCTTACTTCAATACAGGTGAGCAAAAAGTAAAAGGGCTTGAATTTCAGTTACAACATGATTTCGGTAATGGTTTTGGTGGCTTAATTAATTACACTTATACAGATGTGCCGGATCAAAAGTTCAACACCTCAACCTTTTCATATGAAATAGCTGATATGACTGATACAGAAACTCATTTGAGTGATCCGTCTCAACGTGAGTACTTTGAAGTTACTGGGTTTAATACTCAAACAGTTAGTCAAACAGAACCTATGTTTGGACAGTCACAAGACACCCTCAATGCATCTATTTATTTTGAAAATGACACTTTTTCGGCACGGTTGTCATATAACTATCGAAGTGAATTCGCCAATGCCAGCTTTACAGATGGTATTCGTTACACTGATGCGCGCCAACAACTCGACTTCAAAGCGACCTATCAAATCCTAGACAATTTAGTAGCAAGCTTTGCAGTAACAAACTTAACCAATGAAAATGTTGTGCAATACATAAAAACATCACAAATTGTTAATGACCCAGTTATTAATAAAATGAAATGGATCGACGAAATTGGCGAAGATGGTGTCGCAACAGGCAATCGCGTTGTCGCTAAAGATGAAAATGGCAACAATATTGTTGAGTCTTCTGTCTCAGGAGAAGAGGCCTTTGCCATTTTATCGCAAGCAAGTGGTATTCCTGTTGAAGAGTTAAAACCTTATTACCAAAATCATTTAGATAAGATATTTGTTAATGAGTGGACTAATGGCCGTCGCTACTACTTAGGCATAAACTGGACCTTTTAGCGATTATTTTTCTATTAAGTGGTTATTAAAATAGCCACTTAATAGTTTACATCTAGCCTTCGCACCTCATTTACAGCAACTCGATTAAAGTAACTACTCAATACTTGTTAATCATCTGCAAAATAAACAAACCTGTTCTAACGCCCAACCACCAATCTAACTTTTAAAAAAGAAACTCTTTAAGCAAATAACCCTCTACTAAAAACTTAAGCCATTATTTAGCAATACTTATTTTCTAAATCCTCAATAAAACAATAATAAAGAAGTAACTCTAACTGGATAACCTAGCATCTTTTTGCTAAATTTATTTGGACCATGGAGTGGGATTTAGTTAAAGGAACAACAATGAACGAATTTGATATTTTCATTAAAAATATTGTTTTAAATTGCATACGTGAGCAAGGTAGTTGCAGTGATCTTCATGAAGAAGATGAACAACTAACTTTCTATGTGAACATAAACAGCAGCGATAAGTTATGCTCCCAGAAACAGTTTAAAATAACTTACCCAATTAGTTACTCAATTGAGTCTGCACTTAGATACGAAATCGATTTACTTAGATACCTAGATTCAGGTGAAATAAGAACCCCTTTTACATCAGATATTATTGAAGTACTAAAGTCAGAGCTTGAGTATTTTGTATCAAGCAGCAAACCGCAGGGTGAGTACCATATTTGTTGATACCTGAGTGATAGCCTGATGGAAAAAGTTTTATCAGGCTGTTACTAATCAAGTTACTGCCATTTCTTGCTGTAGCAGTGACGTGGATCACTTTTATTGTATACACGCAATTAAATGGCAAGCTCTTCATTAATCTAGCCAAACATTGCCGGTTTGATGTGTCCAAAATATAGATGCTTTGCCATCACGACGCTGATAAAAATGCTTTACCTTTATCAGATGACTAACTTTTGAAATGACCTTTATATTGCCTTGAACAAACGCAATTACTCGTTGCTGTATTTTAAGTTTGCTGGTTCTTCCTACTAAAGACTGCTAAGTGAAACTTTTAAACACAAAACGAGGATGCTTTGATTGGCTATTTTCAAACATCCTCATTGTGTATTCCAATTAATTCATCAGCTTATTGGTAAAGTAATTTTAATTTGTTTGGTAATAAAAGCTTGTTTTAGAGAGTGGTTTTATTATGTCGTACTCTAGGCCAAAAGCATTTCTATCACCGCTTTTAGGTATAGTGTATTTGTCTAAAAGGACTACTCCCCAATGATTATCGCTAAGGCCACCAAAGATCACATTGACGCTGTCATACTCATCTTTTGTAATAGCTGCAACCTTATACTCAACCATTAAATCTCTGAGTTCTTGTGTATCAGCTGATAGCTCCATCAAGTTTGGCTCTGCATCAGGGCTTAGAATTTTATAATCGGCAGAGGGTACAAACCCAGCATATTTTGATGGTGTATAGCTTATTAATTGGGTGGGAGAATAAAAAGTATTGTTAACACGGTACACGTGCGGCGCAGATTGCTGGACAAGTTTTAAAGTTTGGCTATTTTTAAATGCCAAAATTTCTGCCTCCGATACATCTAAAAATGACCGAATTAACTTAAGTCTTTGTTCAGTACACTTTTCTTTTTTACAAATAACTAAATTTGGAAGTTTTGTTCCAACTTGCTCTTTAACATTTAAAAACTGGCTACCAAGCACACCTAAGTTAAAGTTAGTGAACGCTTGCTTATCTTTGTCATTTTTAAATTTAGTGGCATGAATATCAAAGATGCTAAACGGATAAAAAGAGGGTAAGTAGGCAAGCTCTAAATCGGTTTGCGGCATCATTTCATCCATGTGCTTTAAAACCGCGCGATACTCTTTATCTATTTCATCATTAAAATAGTCTGGTCTTTCAGCCAGTGCTGTAACAGAAAATAAAAAAGCACTACAAAGTAATATTTTGTTTAACATGAAAAAATAAATCCTTTTGATTAAAACTATTTTGAAAACCATACCATTTGGGTAAAAAATTACATAATTTTCAGTTGAGCCACTTTCAAGCTTGAAAGAAAATCAAAACAGATTAAAGCATTAAATTATTTATATTTTTTCAACATAAAATCTTATAAGCAACAATTTCATTATGCTAAGCTAGCTGCAATTATAAAAAAATATCATTGATTGGTATCAGAGTAGCTGTATGGAGAAATGCTCAGATGATAAGGATATTGTGCATATTGCTATTTGCAACCAATGTGGCTGCAAATGATGTTCAGAGTGAAATCAACCGTGTTCTTTACGGTTATACAACATATTCTGAATCTGTCGAAATTTTAGCTAGATTAGAGCAGCAAATGCCTTATGCAGATGTGCAAGATGATGCGCATGTAATGGCATTTAAATGTTGGTTTTCTAATACATCTACTCCTAGCGGGCTTAGTGAATATAAACATTTTCTAGAAACAGCCAAGCCAATCATCCAAAAAGCAAATAATATTACCTTAAAACATGAGCTTGCTGTCTGTGAAGCAAACCAAGAGTATACACAAGGTGATTATCAAACAGCTCTTGAGCACATAAAGCCTATAATCAACACTACATCAGTAGAAAAAACAACCTCCCCTAAGCAATTATCAACCATCGCTACTGCTCACATTGTACTTAACCGAATTCAGTTAGCTAAAGGCAACTATCAAGAGGCATTCGACTCTGCAAAAACAGCTTATCAGTTATTTGAAAAAGCAGGTAACGACTACGAAAAAGCACTCGCATTAAAAGAAATCGCCGATATTCACATAGCGTTGTACAACTATGAACTTGCAATTGAACAATTGCAGCGTGCTAAGTTAGCGCTATCGAAATTTAATGAGCAAGAGCAATACAAGGTACTCGATTTACTCGCGTATGCTTATGAAGAAAAAGGCGACTTAATAAAGGCGGTTGAATTATACGAGTCGATTAAAAAAGATGTTCGTCGTTTCGAAAGTGATAATGGCTATGCTTACATATTAATAAAGCTGACAGAACTCAATATAAATTTAAATAGGTTATCTCAGGCAGAGCCATATCTAACTGAGCTAAAAACACTTTCTGTTGATGACAGTTGGATTTTGACGCTTTACAACTTCACTAAATCAGAATGGTACTTGGCTACAGCTCAGTTGCAAGCAGCCGTTACATCTCATGAGAAAATAGCCGGGCAACAATCATGGCCCGAGAGCTTACAGGAGCGCTATTTAAATTTAACCTCACAGCTTGCTGCTGCAACAGGAGATACTTTCTTACAAATAACATCTCAGCGGCAATTAATCGATTTAATGAATAAAAAACAACAGGCTTTAGCAAATAACATGCTTATTTCTGCCAGATTAAACTTTAACTATGAGCAACAAAACCGCGAAATTACTCGTTTAGAACATGAGTCAAAGCTACAACAAAAGCTTTTAGCAGTAGCCGAAGATAAGTCATTTTGGCAAGGCTTAACGGTGATGATAACTTGCGTATGTTTACTGCTATTCGCCATTTATACCTTCAAACAAGTTCGCCAGAAAAAGTATTTTGAAATACTCGCTTTAAAAGATGAGCTTACCGGCATACCGAATCGAAGAGCTATTCTAAATTTAAAACGAAGCGTCATGCAGCAAAACAAACTCAATAAACAAGTCAGCTCTTTGATTTCTATCGATATTGATTATTTCAAAGCGGTCAATGATCAATACGGTCACGATATAGGTGATGAATTAATCATATCCATAGTCAATACGATTGTGCACACAGTCCGTTGCTCTGACCGGGTAGGTCGTGTTGGTGGCGAAGAGTTTTTAATTGTGCTTGAGAATCAATCTTTAGAAAATGCACAGGAGATTGCTGAGCGTATAAGGCTCTCTGTTGCCGAAAAGGAACATACCTCATTATCAATAAGCGCTACTGTTAGTCTGGGTGTCATTGAAATTGCACCTAACGAAACAACGGAGCAGGCCGCGAAAAGGGTCGATTTACACCTTTATAAGGCAAAAGAAGGGGGGCGAAATACTGTTTACTCTTAACTTTTTAGGAGTTCAACAACAATCAAATAAATAGACTTAGGTTTTAACAAACAAATTAAACATTCAACTTTGTTCTGATTTTACGATAAATAATACGTAATATGACAATAGTCATAAATCTGTAATTTAATTAATTCATAATTGGCGCTAATTTAATCACCTAATGTAATGAACAAGTAATGGACAGTGCCTTGGTGCAACTTTCGTTTGCACTCCCCTCTAATGAAGACCCTTTATGTGCAGCGCTTGCGCACACTATGGAATATGAACAATTGCATTTTGCTGCCAATGAGCAAAAGCGTGTTGTATTTTGTTGTGTGCTACCTGACGATGCTCACGAAGGTGATGTGATCTCTATTAGTGCAACACGCCCTGATGCCCGCGAGTCTGCCTATTTTACTGCGTACACGTTAACACAACACGATTTAGAACAGCACGTGATCAGCCTTACTTTAGAAAATGTCACGCACAGTGGCGAATTTGTGCTGCAATTAATGCTGCATGGCATGCATGCAACACTTAAAGACAGCGCCCAATTCGATGTTTGCATTGCTGCAAGCACATCAGCAGAGCTTTTAACAAGCGAGCAAGCTAAAAACCAAGGTCTACGCCGTTACATCAGCAATATTGGCGCAACCTTTTTAGCTTTTTTTTAGGGCCTAGTCAGCAAAGCTAATTTTACCCATGGTAATATCGGGGATCCCTTGCTCGGTATTACCAAAGCGTTGTTGCCCACCCGACAAACATTCGTTAGCTAAAATAGCAAATAACACAGCCTCTTTTGCATCTGGATTTATACCTAACGAATCAGTGTTATTTATTACAGAAAGCGCTGAGCAATTAGCCAAAATAATCTTCATTAATAATGGATTATGAACCCCACCACCACTGGCGTATACAGCCACATCAGTTAAGCCTTCACTGCATTGGTTAATTGCTTTGGCAATCATAACTCCTGAAAACTGCACTAAAGTTGCCATAACATCAAAGTGCGATAACGCTTGCGTATTTGAACGTGCTTGTGCCGCTGCTAAATAGTCTAGATTGAACACTTCTGGCCCGGTGGTTTTTGGAAACCCTAAACCAAAAAATGCATCATCACACAGCGCAGTGAGTAAAGCTTCATTTACCGCGCCTTTTGTTGCAATAGCGGCATCTTTATCATAATGAAGGGGTGCAAAGTAACGCTGTACATAGGCATCCATAATGGTATTACCTGGGCCAATATCAGAGCTAAAAACCGCTCGTGGATCAGCCGATTTTGGCAAGTAGGTTAAGTTTGCAATGCCGCCCATGTTTAACAATATGCGGTTTTCACTGGTACTTGTGAAGTACAAATAATCACCATATACAGCAAGCGGTGCACCTTCACCACCCGCTGCTATGTGTTTTTGTCTAAAATCACCTATGGTGGTAATGCCAGCAGTCACTGCAAGGTGATCGCTATCGCCAATTTGTAGCGTTGCATTGCCATATTCTGGGCGCTTATGTTGGTTTTTAGGGCAGTGGTAAATTGTTTGACCATGACTGGCAATCACATCTATCTGCTCATTTTCGACCCCCCAAGAGGCTAACGTTTTTGCGACCATTTCACCATGTAACTGGCCAATCCATGGGTTGAGTAAAGTGACTTCTTCAAGGTCGCAATCGCGTTTGGCAAATACTCGTTTTACACGCGTTTTATAATCATCGTCATAATCGACGGTGGTAAACTTTAATACTTCTACATGGGTGTTCATACCCTGCCCTGATACTTCACACAGTGCGATATCAAGACCATCTAACGAGGTACCACTCATCAGACCAATAATTAATTTTTTTTCTTTTTTTGCGCTTAAATACAGTTTCTCAATATGTTGATGCATAAATAAATCACTTAAAATCAGCTTATTAGATGTAAATAAGCGGGTTAACGACTTGGAATAGTTTATATTTTAAAATAATATATTTAAAGAATAATTATTGCAAAGATTTTTAAATTGCTTTAAAACTGTACCAGTGTTCTCCCCAAAAGGAGAACACGACGTATCATAACAAAAAGTATGACTCTTTAAATTAACTAAATGGTCTAGGTAGTAAACCAACCTGCGTTGATTTAAATGATAAAACGCAAGGGAATCATCATGAAAGCAAAGACAACAACCGGACATCGCTCACTATTGCTGCTCTCGCCTTTAGCTCTAGCTGTAAGTTCAGTAATAAGTTATGCCCACGCAGAAGACGCCGAACAAGTTAAAAAGCCCGAGGTGATCACTGTTACAGGTTCACGCATCCAACGAACTGAGCTGGTTTCAAGCAGCCCTGTCGTAAGTGTTGATGAAGCACAAATTCACTTAGATCGCGCAGTGAACGTTGAAGATATTACCGCAAAACTACCACAGGCTGCAGCAGGTGCTAACAGCACAGGTGCAACAGTGGGTGACTCTTTCGGCTCATCAACCATTGATTTACGTGGCCTTGGCCAAAACCGCACATTGGTGCTGATTGACGGTACTCGCGCCGTACCATTTAGTTTTCGTAACTCGGTTGACGTAAATACCATTCCTGCCGGGTTAATTAAACGCGTTGATGTATTAACTGGTGGTGCAGCAGCGGTTTACGGTGCCGATGCCGTAGCTGGTGTTGTTAACTTTGTTTTAGACGATGATTTTACTGGCGCTGAATTCTCAACCAGTTACGAAAGTGCCGACGGCGGTAACGAAAAGCTTAACTTTGAAGCTATTTTTGGTGGCGATATCGCCGATGGCAGTGGCCATGTAACAGGCTATATTGGTTATACTGAGCGTAAAGAGCTATTAGCCGGCGAGCGTGACTACGCGCTTGAAAACTCAACAAGCATGATCAACAGCGGTGGTTATTATACTGACGTTGCATCTGGCAATAGTATCGGTATTGCTGATTCTGGTGCTGTAACAAGTGAGCGTCAAACAGCTGATTTCACTCCTGATCGTTATTTAACTCAACCAATGGACCGTTTTTCTGCGGGCTTATTATTCGACGTTGATGTCAGCGACAGTGCCATTGCTTATGGCCGCGCAATGTATTCTAAAGTGACCGTAAATGGTGCTGGTGCCAGTGGCCAAACACCGATTTTTGTTAACGAGCAAGTAACCCTAACGCAAGACAATGCATATATTCCTGATGAACTGCGCAACCAACTGACGTTTGACAGTGAAGGCAATGCCCTTGTTAATGTTGAACGTAACCTAGGTTTAGGTGTGCAACACACCGAAGCGGTACGTGATTCAATGCAATTTCAACTAGGTTTAAAAGGTGATATTACAGACTACCTATACTATGACGTATATGGTCAGTATGGTAAAACCGACGAAGTAGCCACCATTTATAATAATGCGTATCGCAATGATAACAGTGGTAATAGTCGCTTTGCTGCCCTTGCAAACTCGGTAGATATTTTTGATCCAAACCATGATTTCAGTGACTTTAGCGACCCACTGCTATATACCACTCGCGACCGTACACAAAGCGTAATCTCAGCAACGTTATCGGGTGATTCTGGGTTCTTATTTGAGTTACCAGCCGGTGCTATTGATTTTGCAATCGGTTATGAATACCGTAAAGAAACCGGTAAACAAACACCGGGCGATGCATTTAGAAACGGTACCAGCTTCGCATCTATTAGCGCATTTGATATGGATGCAAGCTTTAGCTCAGAAGAATTCTACGCTGAAATTTTAGTGCCTATCTTGGTTGATAAACCATTTGCTGAAGAGCTTAGCTTTGAAGGTGCCTACCGTATTTCTGATTACTCAAATACCGAAGCAGAAGACACCTACAAACTAGGTATCAACTGGGCAATTAACAGCGATATTCGTATTCGTGCAAACCGCTTAACCGCGTTTAGAGCACCTAACTTAGGTGAGTTTGCCAGCCCAATCACAGCGCTATCGTTATCATTATTTGACCAAAACAGCGATCAATTTGTACCACGACTAGCAGGGCGTTATAACGGCGATCCATGTTTACTTGGCACCGGTGATGCGACCCAATGTGCTGCGTTTGGTGCGCCGCCAGTTGGCACTGAGTTCGACTCAAGTACAGCAAAATATACCTATGGTGGTAACCCAAATATTAAGCCTGAGCAAGCCGAGTCAGATACATTAGGCATTGTTTACACACCTAGCTATTTAGAAGGCTTTGACTTATCACTCGATTACTACAGTATTCGCGTAACAGATGCGGTCAGCCAAATTCAGCCAGGTGCTGCGCTACAAAGCTGTTATGTTGACGACCCGAACCCGAACAACCCATTGTGTGGAGCGGTACTTCGTGATCCAAACACCGGTTTCATTAGCACTGCTATCGTTAATGACTTTAACTTAGCCGCAATTGAGCAAGAAGGTATCGACGTTGCAGCAAATTATGTCATTGATGCACCAGAGCAAATGGGTGGTCGTTTTAGATTCTCGTACCAAGGTAACTTTGTTACTAAACAAACGCGCCAAAACAACAGTACAGTGCCTGAAGTTGACTGTAAAGGAACTTATGGCAGTGCCTGTTCGGGTGACTTTGCCAGTGTTTTACAAGCTGACTACAAACACCGAGCAAGCATTGATTGGCAGTTAGATAACATGAACTTCCAACTTGGCTGGCGCAGAATTGGTGAAGTAGAGTATGCTGTTGACCGTTCAGAAACAATTTCAGCACAAAATTACTTAGACTTTGCCGCTGCATGGCAAGTTAATGAGGAACTTGCTGTTAACTTTGGTGTCGATAACTTATTAGACCGTGAACCACCAACACCTGAAATAGGCGCAAACCACTTTAACACTGTGAGTGATTATAGTGTGATTGGCCGCTCGGTCGGTGTTTCACTAAGATATGCTCCAAGCTTTTAATTAATCCTACTGTTTTAGCTACACAGGATTGATCCCCTCAAGCGCACCCTGCCCGGTGCGCTTTTTTATTTTAAACAGGCAGTCATATATCAACAATAAAAAAGGGACAGCGTTTAGATTGTTGGTTATGATATGAGCAACAAAAAGCAGCAAGGAAGATGTAATGCTCAAATCAATAAAGTCAAAAATCCCATTTATTTTCCTGATTAGTATTAGTCTTTTTTGGGGTATGTATTACCAAGGTAGCCACCCATTAAATGACTTTGGTAAAGCAAACTTTGAATGGTTATACCTACTTGATGCACTGATAGTATTACCTGTACTTTGCTTAATATTAATTAAAAATAAGAAAGAAGCGGCTTTTAAAGCATTGATGCTGTGCTCACTCGCGATTTTAGTGGGGAGTTACATTATTCCCGAACAAAACAAATTTTTAATGAATTACTTAGAGCAAGGTCGTTACGGGCTTTTAGCTTTGATTGTAATTTTAGAGCTAAGTGCTCTCATTACTGTGTACCTGGCAATAAAATCCGCTTTAGGCAAGCAAGCCGATCCAGATATAGCTATAGAAAGACCAATTAATAAGCTTTTCAAACAAAGCGTAATTGCAAACTTTTTATGTTTCGAAACACGGATGTGGGCTTTCTTATTTTACGCTAAACACATTAAACCAAGCTATTTCACTGGTGAACAACATTTTAGTTACCATAAAAAAGATGGATCACAAGCTAACTTACTTGGCTTTATTTTTATTATCTTGTTAGAACTGCCACTGATGCATTTATTTTTACACTTTGTATGGTCATCATTAGCAGCAAACATTATCACTGGTTTAACTATTTTTAGCCTTTTATTCTTTACTGCAGAGTATCGAGCGGTCGCAAAGCGCCCTGTTTCAATTAGTAAAACGCAACTCATTATCCGCTATGGGCTATATCCTGCTTACAATATTGCTTTAGAAAATATCAAAACCATTGATTTAAATGCCGATTTCATTTCACGCGCTCGAACAATCAAGCGCTATAATTATTCAGGTTGCCCAAATATTAAAATCACGCTCATTGAGCCTATTGGTGATATCAACATTGTTTTTCTAGGACTAGATAACCCTCATCATTTTAAAGACTCAATCAACAAGGAGCGAAAAAATGCCATTTAACCAGCAAGAACGCAGCGCGCTTTTAGCGCTCAAAGGTGTGGGGCCAACGGTGATAAAACGGTTTGAAGAAATCGGTATTGAATCGTTTGAGGAGTTAGCCGGGTTTGATGCCAACACCATTGCTGAGCGAGTAGCGTCAATGCTGCATTCAAGTTGTTGGCAAAATAGCCCGCAAGCGAAAGCGGCAATCAACACCGCTATAACGCGAGCAAAGCAAGGCTAAAGTTCAATCACTTCTATTGCACCGCGCTTTTGCATGGTGACATACACTTTGCTTTGCGTATCGTTAAAGGCCAAATTAGTTGGATGCTGGCCTTTTAATTGGTAGCTATTTAATAGCTTGCCGGTAGGCGATACTTCAAGCACCTTTCCTGCACCGTAACGAGTGATAAAGACATGCCCTTGATTATTAACGCGCATGCCGTCTAAGCCATGCTCAGCAAACTTAATCAAAACTTTTTTATTGCTAATGTTTAAGTTCTCATCTAGGTCATATTGCCAAACTATTCGCTGCACACTCTCGTTCACATAAAGCTTAGTGTTGTCGTTATTAACGGCAATACCATTGGTGGTGCCCATGTTCTTTTCGAGTAAATGCGTGCTGCCATCTGCATTAACACGCCAAAGTTGGCCCGTTTCGTTCGTCCAATTAGGGTCACTTGCAAACAACGCACCGCTTGTGGTGATAGCAATGTCATTGGGTTGATTCATGTTGCTATTATGGGCGAACACTTCTGCTTTATTGCTGCCAGCAGGTACTTTTAAAATATTGTGATTCACGTAATCGGCAATAAATAAATTACCTTGCGAGTCAAACTGTAAGCCATTACCAACGCTGTCATTTGGTAGCCTTACAAATAACGATGTTTTGCCCATGTTATCAACGCGGCCAATGGTTCCTTGCTGGGCATAGTTCACCGCGTACAAGGCACCGTTATACATGGTTGGCCCTTCAACGCCTTGAGTAAAAACGTTATCTTTAACAAAGTCTTGGCTATCTATCGCTAGCGCAGCAGGCGAGCAAATAAGTGCGCTCAAAACGAAAAAATGACGCGTTGATTTCATGGTAATCCTTTTAATTATCTAAGCTGGTATACACTGCTAATATGGGATATTCGTTTTCACCAAAAGACAAAGTCAATGAGCGCCTTTCACCATCATCTAACTTAATGCCTTCGTCAAAGCTTTGCGGATGTACACGACGCCCATCAGCAAACAGCGCCATAATGTGGTCAGCCTGTAAAATACGCGAGCCTGATGCTTTGTTTTCAATCGTCACAACAGCTAAACGACGACCACTTTCACTGCTCATTAATACACTATGGACAATGCTAAATTGACTTTGCTTTGGGTAATGTTTGTCATCATTTTCAAATGCAAAATTACCGCTTTGCAGCATCACTGGATCAACCGATAACACGTCGTTATTTGCATAAGCATTAACAGTCACCAAGCCCACTAACAAAATACGCTTCATTACTATCCTTTTAAGTTAGCTTAATTTTAAAACAGCATACACCGTTCCCATATTTAGCGCAAAACTCATCCTAAAAAATGGGATGCGTTATCAAGTAATTACAATTTTAGTGTTGATTTTTAATGTTATGCCCGCAAAACGTTAAAGGCGTATCTTAATTTACTGCTGGCAAAAGGAGCCTAGTATGTCTGATATTCAAAATCGTCAATATATTCTTGAATCTCGCCCAAGTGGCGTAGCGAATGAAAACAATGTTGTTTTAAAAACTAACTCAGTATCAGCGCCAAAAGATGGCGAGGTATTACTCAGAACCATTTATCTATCACTTGACCCCTATATGCGAGGACGAATGAGCGATGCTGAATCATACGCTGATCCTGTAAAGATTGGTGATGTAATGGTAGGCGCAACCGTATGCCAAGTTGAGCAATCAAACCACCCTGACTACCAAGAAGGTGAATGGGTGTTGGCCTATACGGGCTGGCAAGAATACGCAATAAGCGACACTGAAGGCTTAATGAAACTGGGGAAAAACCCTGAAAATCCTTCGTATGCACTTGGTATTATGGGTATGCCTGGTTTTACCGCTTACATGGGGCTTTTAGATATTGGTGAGCCAAAGCAGGGCGAAACAGTCGTGGTTGCTGCAGCTACAGGGCCTGTCGGTGCAACTGTGGGGCAAATAGCTAAATTAAAAGGCTGTAAGGTCGTTGGCGTAGCTGGCGGTAAAGAAAAATGTCAACATGCTGTTGAAAACCTAGGCTTTGATGCTTGTATTGATCACAAAGCAAATGATTTTGCAGAGCAGTTAAGCGTAGCGTGTAATAATGGTATTGATGTTTATTACGAAAATGTCGGTGGCCATGTATTTGATGCCGTGTTACCCCTGTTGAATACAAAAGCACGTATTCCGTTATGTGGTTTAGTATCACAGTACAACGCTACCGAGCTGCCGCCAGGTCCAGATCGCTTATCTATGCTTATGGGTCACATTTTAAAGAAACGCATTAAAGTGCAAGGGTTTATTATTTTTGATGACTACGCCCATCGTTATGAGGAATTCGCAAAAGACATGCAAACATGGTTAAGCGAAGGAAAAATCAAATATAAAGAGCATCTTGAAGCTAATTTCGAAAATACGCTGAACGCCTTTAATGCGATGTTAAATGGTGAGAACTTCGGTAAAACTGTCGTGCAAGTTCAGCAGCCAATTTAAATTTCAAGGCGTAGTCAGCTTGGCTACGCCATTTTTAAGGATAACGAATGATTAAATTACACCATTTAAATAAATCACGCTCTAAACGTATTATTTGGTTACTGGAAGAGCTTGGTGTCGATTACGACATTGTTGCTTATCAACGCAATAAAGAAACCTTCTTAGCACCTGATGAACTAAAACAAATTCATCCGCTGGGTAAATCGCCCGTTATTGAAGATAACGGTAAAGTAATTACAGAATCTGGCGCAATTACTGACTACTTAATTAGTAAGTACGGTAAAGGGAAGTTTATGCCAAGCCAGCAAAGCGACAGCTATGTTGACTATCAGCAATGGCTGCATTTTGCTGAAAGTTCTGCCATGGTGCCTCTTTTACTAAAACTCTTTATTACTAAAGACGGCTGTAAAACTAACTTTATTGCCGACTATGCCGATAATGAAATTGCAAAAATACTGAGCTATGTTAACCAACAATTACAAGGTAAGCAGTACTTAGTCGATGACACATTGACCGGTGCTGATTTCATGATGTCTTTTGTTGTAGAGCAAGTTGCTCAGGCGGGTAAGCTGTCGTACTTCCCTGAAATCGAACGCTACTTTGAGCAGCTAAAAACTCACGAAAGCTATCACACAGCCAATGAGTTAGAAGCAAAATACGACTGATCTAATATGCAGTGACAATTTATAAACTGTCACTGTTTTCCTTCTTCAAGAAAATAAAGCTGCAAAGCTACCAATCAGGTTACACACACTTGGTTGCGTCCCGATTCTTTTGCCTGATACATAGCTTTATCCGCAGCCTCTATTGCTGTTTCAATATCATCGTCAGCGCGAATAGAAGAGACCCCAAAAGAGCCGGTAATTTTTATCGGTTTATCTTTACCTATATCTATTTCAAGTTCTTCAACACCGACTCTCAAACGCTCAGCAAATGATTGAGCACCTTTTAGGTCTGTTTGTGGTAAGCATACTAAAAACTCTTCGCCGCCATAGCGATACAGATGATCATATTTTCTTAGGTGAGAGTTAATACACTTAACAAGAGCAACCAATACTTTATCTCCTGCGGAATGACCATATTGATCATTAACACGTTTAAAATGATCGAGATCGATCATAATCAACGCACAGCTAAGTGACTTTCTTTTCGCAAGCTCATGCTCCTCTCGCAGATTGCTAAGTAAATGAGTGCGGTTGTTTGCACCTGTTAGGGGATCACGATTATGCAAAAGTTTAGAGAAGTCTTCATTCACTGCCTCAAATAAATAGCGGACTCTATCTAAATCTTCATGAAATTGATCCAAAAGATTGACCGGGATTTTTGAATTAGCTTCATTCAAAGATAAAAGTACTTTAGCCCCGTGGTGCATTTTTTGATGTGCTATTTCAATTTCAGCAAAATACGGGTGTAAATTTTTAGAACTAGAGGGGAGTTTATTAAACCAAAGACCAAATTCGCATAATGCATGAGCATTATCGTCAAGATCTTCTTCACATGCTGGTACATTGGCAATAAGGCTACGCAATAAGCGTTTGTACCAACATTGATGCCATTCAATTGCTTGCTCAATTGCAGCAATGAGTTCTTCAAGTTGTTTATTTGAAAGTGAAAATATCCGTTTGCCACCTTGATCAGCAGTAGCCAATTATCAAGCACCTTTTCATTATTTTCGTAAACTAAAACAATAGTTTAAAAAGCCTATAAGCTCAACAGCAAATTAAAAAAGTCGTGACTATTATTAAACTCAATCAACTAATCGATAACCCACAGCGGGCTCAGTTAAGATATGTTTAGGGCTTGCCGCATTTTGCTCAAGCTTTTGTCTTAACTGACCAATATGTACACGCACGTATTCAGGGCGATTAATATACTGCTCTCCCCACACCTCAGATAAAATAGCGTTATGCGTTAACACCTTGTCTTTTTGCTGAAATAACAACAGCAAAATAGCGTACTCTTTTTTAGTTAGTTTAACTTCTTCAGCGCCTTTACGGACCACATGTTTATGCGGGTCGATGTGAATATCGCCACATTGCAACGTTAGGCTTGGTGTTGTTTGTGTGCGCAGAAGCACCCGAATACGCGCTAATAATTCGTTTGCGCTGAATGGTTTGGTTAGGTAATCGTTAGCGCCGTTATCAAGGGCGGTGACTTTTTCTGTTTCGCCATCGCGTGCAGAAAGTACTAATACTGGGAGCAGACTCCACTGCCTAAACTCCACCAGCCAATCTTGCCCATCCATATCGAGTAAGCCTAAATCGAGCAGCACTAAATCAAACTGCTGCTGGCTCAAAAGTACAAACGCATCAAGCCCTTTCGCGCACACACTGACTTCATGGTTACTTGCTTTGAGCAGTGTTTTTAAAAAACTTTGCAGAGGCGGTGAGTCCTCTAAAACCAAAATATTAGCCACGGCTGTTACTCCAAATTAATATAGCTGTTGCCTGCTTTGTCTGCTCATTGAGGGTTAATTCAAAGTGCCCCTGATGACATTTAGCAACCACATCGCAAATAACACTCCCTAAGCCAACGCCTTCATCTTGACTCGTCTCGTGCTTATTAGCAAAAGGGTTAGTTAACACAATTTGGTATTCGTCTTGTGTTTCAATAAATTGCATGTTCGCCGAACCATCTCCATAACGAGCTGCGTTTTCGAGCATATTGGCAAAGGCAATTTCGAGTAACGTTTCATCGCCAAAACAGATGCTTTGTTGCTGAGCTTCGATATGCAGTTTAAAGTTTTGTAGTTGTTGCTGACGGCGTGATTTAGCTTCGCTAATTAAGGTCAAAATGGGCAGTTTTTGCCATTTAATATTCTCAGCTAACTTATTCACTTTACTGAGCTCCATTACTTTATCAAAATGCTGATTAAGTATTTTACTTTGCTCATAAATATTAGCAGCTTGCTCTTTGATAACCTCAGAGCTTAGTTGAATATCATCATCAGCCAACATGCTTGATGCGCCCATAATGGTCGCTAATGGTGTTCGTAAGTCATGGGATAAACTGCGCAACAAGGTGTTTTTTGACCTTTCTAACTCGGCCTGTACTTTAATCGCCGCTGATTGCTCGCGTAGTAAGGTTTTTTCTTGAACCTGATACAGTAAAGAGCACGCTGTATTCGCCAAAGCAAGTTGCTCGGCATTAAGCGCTTTAGCAAACGCGATGCCGCCAAATTCAGCTTGTTGCTCATTTAAATAAATAAACTGCTTAGAGGCTGTTAACTGCCAATCACATGCAACCTTTAAATGTGCGGCCATGGTTGTTAAAAACAGCTGCTTTTGTTCCTCAAGGCTATCGAGATCATTAAGTTTTTTAGCTAATTCATACAATAAGCGACTATTACTTGCATGGGCTTGCACATCGCGAACCTTAGTATTGAGCTCACCGGCTAGGTGGCTTATGACTAAACCCACAATCAGCATCACCAAAAAGGTGACCACATATTCAATATTTTCGATATGAAAAGTAAAGTAAGGCACCACATAAAACCAGTCAGTACAGGCAACACTCACCAAGGTGGTAAGCGCAGCAACACGACGATTACTGCGCACCGCAACCCAGGTCACCCACAGCAGCTGTAACATAACAATATCGGTGGTTGTAAACAGTTCTCGAAATGGGAATATCGCGAGCACTACCACAAGTGGCATCAACACACTTAAAAATGCGGCTTTTAAATACTGTATTTTGAATACTGACTGCATCATCTTTTCACTTATTTTTTGTCCCTAATAGATTAAAGGGTTTTCAGTTTTGTCACTATAAAGTTTTTATAAAGTTTTTTTATCTCAGCATAAAATCTTTATAAAGCTTTCAACCTCTCTAAAGACTTCTGTTTTTTTGCTATTAGCATTTAGCGCGTACCCACAATAGCGAGAAAGACAATGGCTCAGTTTGCAGTAATCGGATTAGGACGTTTTGGCGTAACCGCCTGTTTAGAACTTTCAAAACAAGGTCATACAGTGTGTGCCGCCGATATTAGCGAAAGCACCGTTAATCACTATGCCGACCAACTCAGTTTTACTGTGGTGGTTGATGCCAGTGATGAAACACAATTAGCACGGCTCGATTTACCCAGTTGCCAAGCCGTATTGGTGGCCATTGGCGAGAATATTGAAGCCAGTATTTTATGTGTATTGCATTTAAAAAACTTAGGCGTAAAGCAAATTTGGGTAAAAGCCTGTACCAAAAGCCATCATCAGATACTAAGTAAACTCGGCGTTGACCGCATCATTCACCCTGAAGAAGAAATGGGCGTGAGGGTTGCACAAGCGCTTAACTACCCAATGGTTAATCAATATTTCCCGCTTAACCAGTCCACGTTTATTGTTGAGCTGGGCATAGATCTACAACTTTCAGGTCGCAAAATTGGCTGGCTACTTAAAGAGCGAAATAGCGATATTAAACCGCTCACACTACGACGTGATGATTATTTCAATACAGAGCTGACTAACGACACCGAACTGCGCCACGGCGATAGTTTGGTGTTACTGGGCTCTAAAACCTACTTAACTAAATTAGCAAAACGGTTTCGTGCATTATGATTAACTGGCAAGCCAATGTTTACCCTAAACAATTTAGCGGTGTAAAGTGCCGTAAGCGGCAAAAAATAAACCCACCTTTAGTGCTCACTATCGGCTTTATTGTGTTAATTATGCTCGGCACGGGCTTACTCATGTTGCCAATGGCAAGCACCCAACCGATCAGCTGGCTCGATGCATTATTTACGGCAACCTCTGCGGTTACAGTAACAGGGCTGGTGGTCATCGACACTGGTACTAATCTGACTGTATTTGGTCAAAGCGTGGTCATGTTGCTGATTCAAATAGGTGGCATTGGCTTTATGACCGTGGCGGTGATTTCAATTTTAAGTTTAGGAAAAACCCTAGGCTTACAGCAACGCTTACTCGCCAGCCGCGCTTTTGACACCAACGATTTAACCTCAGTGATAAAGGTTGCTAAGTATGTTTTAGTGTATTCATTAGTGATTGAGTCGATGGCATTTTGCTTACTCTTTATTAGTTGGTTCGATGACTACGGCGCACTAAAAAGCGCCTATCACAGTCTGTTTTATACGATTTCGGCGTTCAATAATGCGGGTTTTGCGTTAAGTGGCGATAGCTTATCGGCATTCAAAGGCGATATAACCGTAAACCTGGTGATCACCACTTTGTTTATCATCGGTGGCTTAGGGTTTACGGTGCTGATTGATATCTACAAACAAAAGCGCTGGTCATTACTTTCAACCAATACCCGTCTGGTGTTAATTGCTACCTTAGTGCTCAACTGCATCGCATTTATATTGATTTTTTTCTTTGAACACGCCAATCCCGCAACATTAGCGCCGCTATCAACGTCTGAGCAGATATTAACGGCTTGGTTTCAAGCGGTGACACCTCGTACCGCAGGGTTTAATACCCTACCGATTGATGGTTTGAGTCAAGATTCAACGCTTTTGACTATGCTGCTGATGGTGATTGGCGGTGGTTCAGTCAGCACCGCGAGCGGCATAAAACTAGGCACCTTTGTGATCCTAATTTTAGCGATGCGCAGCTATTTAAAACAGCAAACCACGGTTACCGTGTTTAACCGCCAGCTGAGCGACAAGTTGGTGATCAAGGCACTAAGCGTCATGATACTGTACTTATTTATCGCTTTTACCAGCATTATGATCATCACCAAGCTTGAACAAGGGTCGTTACTTGATATTACCTTTGAGGCAATTTCGGCACTTAGTACCGTAGGTCTTTCGCGAGGTATTACTGGGGATTTAAGTGCGCCTAGTCAGCTCATCATCATATTGCTGATGTTGATAGGTCGAGTTGGGCCACTAACATTTGCTTATTGTTTTGCTCGCCAGCACAGCCAACCTTTGACTTACCCTACTACCAGTATTCAAATTGGCTAAAAATCTGTAAAAAAGGCAACCAAGAAAAGGTTGCCTTTGGACTTTATTTGGAATTTCTAAGTAGAAATTAACTTAAATTCTTCATCTTCAAAACTAGTAGCAAAACTGTAGATACTTTTCCTATCTTCAAAGAGAGTGAATTTTGTATTAAGCATTTCCATTTCATTAGTAACTTCATCGTATGCTTTTAAAAACTCTGTTTTTTGGCTTTTGGGCTTCTCAAGCGTAAATAGCATGTTTTGTGCTTCAATAGCTCCAGCCTGAATTAATCGCCTAACGCGATTTATCCATTGTTCACCGTGTTCTATTAATGCTAATGGTTTTGTTTGATTAAAAGACAATGGCTTTATTGCTTTAGTAATTTGACTTCCTTTTGTTACAAAAGGAATATCAATTTGAACACCCAAGCCAGCAGGCAATTTCTGCTGAGTATAATGCACGCCCCTGATATTATCTTTTAAATCTTGTCTTAGAGCCTTAACCATTTGCTGTTCGCGGTACTCTTTAGTCACAAAGTTTCTGGCTATATACTTGTTATATAGCTGTTCAAGTGCGATTTGAGGAGCTTCATGCAGTACAGCTCTTGTCTCACTAAAACTAACAATCCCTTCCCTGAACCGAGTAACTTCTTCAAGCAACTTAACTTGTTGTTCGCCATAAAACCTAGAGCCTAAGCTTTTCACTCTTGTTAATTCTTTTTCAAAAGTAACTAAAGCACTTTTATAAAGCTCACCGTTTAAATCGTCAAAAAATTCTGTAACTCGACCAAAGCTTTTAGGTGCTAATTTGTAGTCAACAAAACCTGTTTTTGGAGAGAATAATAATATTCCAACATTGGCAAATTCTTGTGTTTCACTGAAAGGCATAAAACGTATGATTGAGTATTTGCATAAATTTTTCATCTTATATCCTCCCAAAATTTTGCCAATTTAAATTGTTTTAATACTACGATTATTTCACTCTCAATGCTATCTAAATCATAATATTCAAGCCATTCTTCAGGTAAAGAGTTTATGACAGCATCAATATTTTTTAATGAAGCCTCCATCTTATCTTCGTACTCAACCCGGCTCCAAAGTGGTAACTGCGGATCATTCCAAGCTGACCTGCCTAAGTGTAATTCTTTATGCTTCTCTAAAGAAAAATTAGGTTCAAAAGACAAATTATGATCGAGTACATAAACTTCTTTTTTTAAGGGCTCATAGAACAGATTTGGATTACCTCCAAGGCTTGTTAGATTCCTATCATCATTTTTTATCCAATAATCAAAAATATAGAGATCTCTTAAAAGTTCATTTGATAAAAATTCCAACTCAGCAAATGTAACATCTTGAATATTAGGTATAAATCTAGAACCAAAACACATACCAGGACCAAGATCATCATATCCATATTCAACAAGTGCATCATCAACATATATGAGATCATAATCAGGGTTAGGTAAACCAAAACTTCTACATAAATGCGCAGCAATCCACTCTTTAACCAACCCTTTAGCTGTAGCACGAGCACCTTTTACAATGTATTGCTCATCATTTTCAGTCCTACACAAAAATGGTGTCGTCTGGCCTTGTTTAAATTGTCTGACAATTTCCGTAACAGCTAACATTTATATCCTTAAAAACTCAAAGCCTTATATAGAAAGTATAATTTTATTTCGCGAATAAACTTTATACACGTTTTTGTATATTTCAAACTATAAATATTTATTAAACATTAATCTATCCGCTACAACTGCTGTAGCAAGCTTTTAATGTCACTGTAGCGTTGCTGTTCGCAAAGGCCAAAACCTGATAGTTGCCTGACTTTATTACGAGTAAATAAAGGCACGCTCATGCCCGCTAAAAAGCGGCACTGAGTATCGATGCTGACATCACTAATCCCTTTAGCAGTTAAGTGCTGTTTAAGCTCAGCAACTTTGCTGGCAATCACATTTTGCGCAGGCATTTGATGCACTAATGAGTAACTAAGTTTTACCTGCTGGCCTCTACACACTGAACAATGGCCACATTGCTGGGGTGCATTCTGGTCATCAAAATAGCGGGCTAAGTTATAACTTAAACAGCTATCCAGCTCAAAAAAGCGCACTAAAGTGGCGATACGTTTAATTTCAGCCTGTTCTTTTTCGATAAAGTATTGGTGAAGTTGCTGTGCTAAATCAGCGTGGTTTATTACCGAGTTATTCACCTCATACACTTGCGTAATACGTTTAGTTTCAAGGGCTATGTGGCCCTTTTCAGCCAAATAATCGAGCGCTGCAACCACGCGCTTTCTATCAACTTGAGTGGCACGGGTTAACGCATCAAAATTAAGTGTGCCCCAAATTTTCTTAAACTCTGTATGTTTAAATACCTGCTGTAAAAACGCTTGTCGGTCAGCATCAAACTGGCCAAGCAGCTCATTTTGATCCGTTAAAAACTTATATTTAAAATCGGCGTAATAGGCATATAAAGGTGTAATAGCCCCTTGCATTTCTAACTGCACCAGTAAGGTTTTTAACGCTAAAGCACGAATATTACTTTCGCTCGATAAGCTGTACTCTTGCATTTCCCACTGGTTGTTCGTTTGCTCGTTACGAATGTTATTGATGACATAGTCAATCCCACTTTGCTCGGGAGTGTCGGCATAAACGAAGTTTTCAACGGTATTTAAGCCATCAAGGTTTGCTAGGGTAAAACAGTTTGACGGCGCACCATCTCGCCCTGCGCGGCCAATCTCTTGACTATAATTTTCAATCGATTTTGGCAAATCATAGTGGATCACAAAGCGAATATCAGACTTATCAACGCCCATCCCAAAAGCAATGGTTGCCACAACGATATTGATTTTACCCGCCATAAAATCATCTTGAATTTGCCAGCGTTTATCATCCTCAAGGCCTGCATGATAAGCCACCGCATTAAAGCCCGCTCTTGCCAAGCCTTCGGCCACTTGCTCGGCGGTATGTTGTAAGGTGACATAAACAATCCCAGCTCCTTGTTGGCTGGCTATAATACTGGCTAATTGCTGAGATTTTTCTTGGCTTGCAACACTGAGCACTGACAAATCGAGATTGCTGCGGTAAAAGCCAGTTTGCACCACACATTCTGGGGCAATAGCAAAACGCTCACACATATCGCGCTTTACTTTTTTAGTGGCAGTGGCGGTAAGTAGCAATACCAAGGGTATATTAAGCTCTTCACGATAGCGCGGCAGTTTTAGGTAATCAGGCCTAAAGTTGTGACCCCATTCAGATATACAGTGTGCTTCATCAACCACCAGCATCGAAATAGGCACTTGTTTAATAAATTCACGAAAGCGCTCATTCTTAAAGCGCTCAACTGAGACCATTAAAATTTTCACCTTTCCTGCTCGCACATCACCCATTACCGTATGACTTTGCTCACTGGTTCGGCTTGAATCAAGGCTTGCCGCGTAAATACCTTTGCTATTTAAAAAGCTGATTTGATCTTTCATCAGTGCCAATAATGGCGAAACTACTAAGGTCAAATTAGGTAGGTGCATTGCAGTTAATTGATAGCACAAAGATTTACCCGAGCCAGTTGGAAAAATTGCCAACGACGATTGCTGATTTAATAACTGCTCAATGGTTTGTTGCTGACCTTGGCGAAACTCATTAAAGCCAAAGTATTGATTCAACGAAGTGTGTAGTGGTGTAGTCATCCTGATCCCTCACTGTCATTTCCCTTTTCAGGTAATGATAGGTCTCTTACTGCGAATTAGCCATACTAACGTGTTTGGCTCAATCTCCCAAGGTCATTCATATAACTAAGTTAACTACATTGTTCTTAATGGGTACTGACAAAACCATCAAAAAGGCGCACAATGGGTGGGTTGCCATGGGGTATTGATGGATGGATTTGCAATACCTAAGCGCTTTTTCGCAAGAGTGTTTAGGTATTATACTTTTGAGGGCAACGTAATGATTAACCAACCTCCTAAAATCGTGATAGTCGGTGGTGGCGCTGGTGGCTTAGAACTGGCAACACAATTAGGACACAAACTCGGGAAAAAACGCCAAGCAGAGATACTTTTAATCGATAAAAACCGCAGCCA
>CERC01029893.1_pt1 | contig 34379 bp, 26 predicted proteins | sample 530921 | NCBI WGS metagenome assembly CERC01 (sample SAMEA2621099, study PRJEB7988) | marine metagenome | isolation source: saline water (ENVO:00002010), including
GTTGACAGTTCAGGATCTTATTCTGTAGTTGTTACAGATCAGTTTGGTTGTGTTAGTGCAGATACTACTGTAGTTAATGTTATTGAACTTCCTGACACCACATACACAACAAGCACTTCTTTCTTAACTGTTGAATTTTTCTCAACAAATCAGAATGGTGTTACTTATGTATGGGATTTTGGTGATGGTAACACTGCAACTGGAGCTAATGTATACCACGTATATGATTGGAGAGGTGAATTTACGGTTACTTTAACAGCTTATAATGATTGTGATACAAACACAACTGTATTCACAGTATTACCTGACATCATTGATGGAATTGAAGGTACTGACGGAAATGTTTCTGGCGTATCAATCTTCCCTAATCCTAACAATGGTGTTTTCAGCGTAGAATTGTCGTTGAATACTCAAGCTCAAGTTAGCTATGCTATCATGGATGTTCAAGGAAGAATGATCCAGCAAGAAAACTTAGGTAAAATGAGTGGTGTTAATCAACAACAAGTTGATATGAAAGGTTACGCGAAAGGTATTTACATCCTACGCTTAGATGTAGATGGAGAGATTTCTACTCATCGCGTTTCAATTCAGTAATTGATACAAAAATATAGATCATAAAAAAGGCTCGGTAACCCGAGCCTTTTTTATGTTTAGAAATAAAGAAAAAGTACATTTTTCCTTTATTATTTCGCTTTTCTTAGTCAAGCATTTGTTCAGCCTTAGCTAGGGCTCTTTCTAATCCTGAGGCATCTTTACCTCCAGCCGTAGCAAAGAATGGCTGACCTCCACCTCCACCTTTAATTTCTTTTGCAAGATCTCGAATGATTTGTCCTGCATTCCAGTCTTTGGATTCAACTAGGCTTTCAGAAATTAAGAGTGTTAAAACCGGTTTATCACCTTTTGAACCTAGTATTAGAAATAAATTTTCAATTTCAGACTTTAACTTAAATGCTACATTTTTTGCACTGGCAGCATCAAGGTCAATTATTTTTTGGACAAAGTTTACTCCATTTATTTCTTTAGCCGATGACTTTAACGTATCGACCAACATGTTTTCTTTTTCAACTAACAACGTCTGCAACTGTTGGTTCAATTGTTGATTTTGTGCCAACAAGTCTGCTACGGTCTTTTTAATGTCTTTTGAGTTCTTAAGCATCCCTTTCAACTCTTTCAACACATCTTCTTGACTTCTTACGAATTCTTCTGCCTTTTTGCCCGATATAGCTTCTATTCTACGAATTCCTGCAGCTGATGCACTTTCAGATGTGATCTTAAACAAGCCTAACTCACCTGTTGATTGAGCATGTGTTCCTCCACAAAGCTCCAATGAATCATCAAACTGAATTACACGTACAACATCATCATACTTTTCTCCAAAAAGTGCCATTGCTCCCATTTCTTTCGCTTTTTCAATAGGAATTGAGCGCATTTCATTCAGGCTAATATTTTGACGAATACGTTGATTGACTTTTTCTTCTACCAACTGGACTTCTTCACTCGTCACTTTTTGAAAATGGCTAAAATCGAAACGTAAATGTTCAGCATTAACTAATGAACCTTTTTGCTCTACATGGTCACCTAATACTTCTCTTAGAGCTTGATGTAACAAGTGAGTAGCTGTATGGTTTGCAGCCGTACTAATTCGCTTAGCACTGCTAACTACCGCATCAAATTCAGTTTCAACTTCTTTGGGTAGCTCTTTTACATAGTGAATGATAACATTGTTTTCTTTTTTTGTATCAAAAACACTCACCTTTTGTCCATTAGCTTCTATATACCCAGTATCTCCAACTTGTCCACCTCCTTCAGGATAAAAAGGTGTTAAGTTAAATACCAATTGAAATACTTCTTTTCCTTTTGTTTCAACTTTTCGATACCGGGTTATTTTAACTTTAGATTCTGTATAGTCGTAACCAACAAATTCTTCCTTTTCATCTTCCAGTAGCACATTCCAATCACCAGCTTTAAGTGATGTTGCCTTTCTTGAACGTAATTTCTGCTCTTCAAGTGCCTTTTTAAACCCCTCAATGTCAACTGTCATGTTATCTTCAGCTGCCAACAATTGTGTAAGGTCAATAGGGAATCCATATGTATCGTATAATTCAAAAGCGAAATCACCTTTAACCTGATGGTGGTGCTCTTTGTAATCATTAAAAAGGCCTATTCCTCTTTGTAGTGTTCTCAAGAAACTATCTTCTTCTTCTTTTACCACCTTTTCAATTAGCTCGGCTTGCTTAATCAACTCATCAAATTGGTGTCCCATTTGAGACTTAAGCGTTGCTACCAATTGATACATGAACGGCTCTTTTAAGTCTAAAAAACTATAGCCATACCTTACCGCTCTTCTCAAAATCCTTCTGATAACATATCCTGCTCCGGTATTGCTCGGTAGCTGGCCGTCTGCTATTGAAAATGCAATTGCTCTGATATGATCAACGATTACACGAAATGCTACATCTTTTTTCGAAGTTGTAGCACCATATTTAACCCCTGATAATTTTTCAAGCTTTTCCAGCAAAGGAGAAAAAACATCTGTATCATAATTTGATGTTTTACCCTGTAAAACCATTGCCAAACGCTCAAATCCCATTCCTGTATCAATGTGCTTTGCCGGAAGTGGTTGTAACTCCCCGGATGCCATTCGGTTAAATTGGATAAATACCAAGTTCCAGATTTCAATTACCTGAGGATGGTCTTTGTTTACCAAATCTTTACCCGGAACTTGAGCACGTTCTTCATCACTTCTTATATCTACATGGATTTCAGAGCAAGGACCACATGGACCAGCATCTCCCATTTCCCAGAAATTATCTTTTTTATCAAAAGCTAAAATTCTGTCTTCATCTGTCCATTCTTTCCACAGATCAACTGCTTCCTGATCAAGCTCCGTACCTTCTGATGGCTCTCCTTTGAAAACAGTAATGTAAATTCTGTCTTTGTCTATTTTAAAAACATTGGTTAACAAGTCCCAAGACCATGCAATGGCTTCTTTTTTGAAGTAATCACCAAAAGACCAATTCCCTAACATTTCAAACATGGTATGGTGATAGGTATCTACACCAACTTCTTCCAGATCATTGTGTTTACCAGATACACGCAAGCACTTTTGAGTATCTGTTACTCGTGGAAACTTAGGTGATGAATTGTTCAGAAAAATATCTTTAAACTGGTTCATCCCAGCATTGGTAAACATCAAGGTTGGATCTCCTTTCAATACCATTGGCGCACTTGGGACAATCTCATGTTCTTTCGACTTAAAATATTCTAAAAAAGTCGCTCTGATTTTAGCGGATGACCACTGCATATATTTTCGTTTGTTAACTATTGTTAAGGGTTGTTTTCAACAGATTGCAAAAATAGTTTTATATTTTAACTTTGGCGTGAAATCTCAAGCCTGTAAAAGGATTCAGCATGGCAAAAGCACAATACAAATACAATCCGCGTACTCTTACTTATGAAAAAGCTGAACTTACCGTTAAAGACAAGCTTCTAAAGCTTAGTTACTATGTTGTAACGGGGTTTGTGTTTGCTGTCACTTTTTTAGCGCTTTTTTACACCTTTTTTGATTCTCCTAAAGAAGTACAACTAAAACGTGAGCTTGAGCAACTTGAACTACAATATAAAATTCTGAATAACCGCGTAGATCAATTCAGTGAAGTGATGGGGAATATTCAGGAAAGAGATGATAACATTTACAGAACCATCTTTGAAGCTGAACCGATTCCTGATAATATTCGCAAGGCAGGTTTTGGAGGAGCTAATCGTTATAAAGACCTTGAAAACTACGACCATTCTGACCTATTAATTAAGACAACACAAAAAATAGATCAACTGGCCAAGCAAATGTACATCCAGTCAAAATCATTGGATGAAGTGTATGAAATGGCTAAGAAGAAAGAAAAAATGTTGGCTTCCATTCCTGCAATTCAACCTGTTTCTAACGAAGATTTAACGCGTATGGCTTCTGGTTTTGGTATTCGCATTCATCCGATTTATAAAACCAGAAGGATGCATACCGGAATGGATTTTACGGCTCCAACAGGAAGTGATATCTATTCTACAGGAGATGGTGTTGTTGAAGTAGCCGAAAACCGTCAAAATGGTTATGGAAAACACGTTATTATCAATCATGGATATGGTTATAAAACACTTTATGGCCACATGAATGAAATTGATGTTCGCGTTGGACAAAAAATTAAGAGAGGTGATGTTATTGGTAAAGTTGGAAATACAGGAAGATCAACAGGGCCTCATTTACATTATGAAGTGATTAAAGATGGGCAGAAAATCAACCCTGTTCACTTTTACTCTAGTGACCTTACTCCTGAAGAATACGATTTGATGATCGAAATGTCTTCAAGAACCAACCAATCGTTTGACTAAAAGATGCCATACAAAGAAAAACCGGTTGAGAAATTGTACTACTCTATTGGAGAAGTTGCAAAGATGTTTGATGTAAACACATCACTTATTCGGTTTTGGGAACGTGAGTTTGACATCATCAAACCCAAAAAGAACAAGAAAGGCAATCGTTTATTTACCAAGGAAGATGTAGAAAACTTTCATGTGATTTTTCATTTGGTGAAAGAACGAGGTTACACTCTAGATGGTGCTAAAAAGAAATTAAAAGAAAACCGCGAAGAAACTGTGAACCATGCACAGATCGTTTCGCGGTTAAAAGATATCAGAGCTTTTCTACTCGAATTAAAAGAAGCACTCTAGATTAATAGTAGCGCTCCTCCATCAAATAATTTTTCACATAGTCTGTAACACCTTCTTCAAGCGAATGAAAAGGTTTACTGTATCCAATATTTTTCAGTTTTGCCATGTTAGCTTCTGTGAAATACTGGTATTTATCACGAATATCCTCCGGAGTTGGAATGAAGCTAATATTTGGCTCTTTACCCATTGCTTTAAACGTCAATGTGGCTAAATCAAGGAATGTACGTGCTTTTCCACTACCCAGGTTATACAAGCCTGAATCTTTACGATGCTTCATTAAAAAACACATCACTTCAACTACATCTTTTACAAAAACAAAGTCACGCATTTGCTCTCCATCTTTGTATTCGGGATTGTGTGATTGGAACAGCTTCATTCCGCCAGTTGCATTGATTTGGTTAAAAGTATGCCAGATCACAGATGCCATTCTGCCTTTGTGGTATTCATTGGGTCCGTATACATTAAAGAACTTCAAACCTGCCCAAAAGAAAGGTTGTTTCTCTTGTTTTAATGCCCATTTATCAAAGTCATTTTTGGAATCTCCGTAAGGGTTCAAAGGCTTTAGCTTGTCAACTATTTCATGGTTGTCTTCATATCCATGTTCACCCAAACCATATGTAGCTGCTGAAGAGGCATAAACCAAAGGCAATCCGTATTCAACACATTGATTCCACAACTTTTTTGTGTAATTCAGGTTCAATTCATCAAAAATTGACTGGTCAAATTCTGTGGTATCAGTTCTAGCTCCGATATGAAAAATAAATTGTACGTCACGTTGGTTTTCATCTAACCACTTATGAAATTCTTTTCTGTGAATGCGTGCAACAATTTCTTTTCCTTCCAGATTCTTATTTTTCACTTCGTGTGAAAAATCATCAACTGCTACAACATCTTTAAACCCTTCTTGATTCAACTTAGAAATCATACAGCTTCCAATAAACCCAGCTGCTCCGGTAACTACTATCATATTTACAAAAATTGTTGTGCGCAAAGATAGTACAATCCAAAAGGGACATTGAGAAACACTTCCAGCTTATTTTGATGACCTATATTTGACCCCAATTAAAATTGAAACAGACATGAAAGCATATGTATTTCCCGGACAAGGGTCTCAATTCTCAGGTATGGGTAAAGACCTTTACGATCAATCGGAGGACGCTAAAGCTTTATTTGAAAAAGCGAATGAGATTCTGGGTTTTGAAATCACTAAGGTGATGTTTGAAGGAACCGATGAAGAATTGAAGCAAACAAATGTTACACAGCCTGCTATATTTTTAAATTCTGTAATTCTAGCCAAAGTATTGGGAGATCAATTTCAACCGGACATGGTTGCTGGTCACTCTTTGGGAGAATTCTCAGCATTAGTAGCCAATCAAACACTTTCTTTTGAAGATGCGTTAAAATTAGTTGCTCAACGTGCTGCTGCTATGCAAAAAGCATGTGAAGCCGAACCTTCAACAATGGCTGCTATTTTAGGATTAGAAGACAACATTGTTGAGCAGCTTTGTACTGAAATTGACGGAGTTGTAGTTCCTGCCAATTACAATTGCCCGGGGCAATTGGTCATCTCAGGTGCTATTCCAGCAGTTGAAGCTGCTTGTGAAAAAATGACTGAAGCAGGTGCAAAAAGAGCTTTATTATTGCCTGTTGGAGGAGCTTTTCATTCTCCTTTGATGGAGCCTGCACGCAAAGAATTAGAAGCAGCTATTAACAGCACTCCTTTCAATGACCCTATTTGTCCGATTTATCAAAATGTAACTGCTTCTGCAATTACGGATAAAGAAGCTATTAAAGAAAACCTAATTGCACAATTAACAGCTCCTGTAAAATGGACACAAACCGTAAAACAAATGATGGAAGACGGGGCTAGTGAGTTTATTGAAGTTGGTCCTGGTAAAGTACTCCAAGGACTTGTAAAGAAGGTAGATCGTAAAATGCCTACAGCTAGCGCTTCGATTGAAGGATAAGGTTAACACCAATATTATACCATAAAAAAGCTCCTGAAAATCAGGAGCTTTTTTATTTATTGATTTTTTGCTTTCTCTGCCGATAACACCTCATGTTTCTCCTTTTCCCACTTTTGAATCGCATCCGGATCATAATTCACAAAGAAATTAATCCATACTGAACGCGAAAGACGGAAAAAATAGGGGGTCAATATAATTAGCGTTGTAATGGCTACCAACAGATATTCTGTTGTTGTGAAACTTGGATAAAGCACCATCATTGCTACCCATACAGCTACTAAGTAAGCAACACTAACTCCGTAGCTCACATACATCGATCCGTAAAAGAAACCTGGTTCTACTTCAATTTTTTGCCCGCACTTTTCACAGCGTTCCGGCATATCAAAAATTTTACTGAAGTTGTACGGATTTCCGTTTTTAAAAATCTTTGTTTCCTGACACTTTGGACAGGTCATCGTAAAAACCGAATAGAGTTTGGTTCCTTTAAGTCCCATTAAAAATTTATTTTGTTACAACACTCTGGCACTTATCTTCATAAATGCTTTGAAGAATCAATGCTATTGCTGTCTCTGGTAAATTAGCTTCTCCTATAACTTTACCATCTTGAGTTGTTATCTGATCTGTTTCTTTATTCCAAGGATACATATCAGAGCCATTCATTTTTATTAAACGCGCATTTGAAACTTCAACAACTTCAAAACGATCATTCGCAGACTGGTAAGAAGCTCCTTCAGGAACAGTTAGAAAAGATCCGTATACATTTCCTCCTGAAAGTAACTCACATACACAGGCACCTTTAAAGACTTCAGACTGAACATAGACTCTGTTCATGAATGTAATTTTCCAAGAAGAACCATACTTAACAGCTGTTAAAACAACCATTTGTTGCCCTTTGGACATTGTCTGTCCGTTTTTAGCCAATTCAAAATTCACTTCAAAACTAGCTACTCCAGTACTGCCCTTAACTTCAACAGTATTGTATTTAGCTATGCTAAAGTTAATATCAAGAGTTGTTGCTTTTTGATAAAGACTATATAGGTTAACCATTGCATCTCTATCAAGATCTTCTACTTCAACATTTCCATCAATAGTTACCTCAACATCAGTACCTTGAAAATCTACTACAAAAAGATTTCTAAAATCATCTTCTGTATAAGACTGATTTCCTTGTGAGATATAATCTGTATAAATTGATGAAACAAACGCTTTGAAAGATTCAACATCTTTTTGTGCGTTTACTGAGAAAGTTCCTACAAAAAGGAAAAGAAATGCCATTAAAAATTTAGAGCCTTTAGCCATCATGTTACTACGATTTAATAAGTGAGAATACAATAATAATCTATTCAGCATTTCTGAGCGCGAAATTACCGATTAGCTGGAAGTGTAAATGTGACTTTTGTTCCATTTCCTACTTCTGATGATAGCCATATAGAGCCTCTATTTATCTCTACAAACTCTTTACACAAAATCAACCCCAGCCCTGTACCCTTCTCATCTGCAGTACCATAAGTGGTGATATGTTCTGTATTTTTAAATATCCTTACCCTATCTTCTTTTGGAATTCCAATTCCATTATCTGCAATAGTAATTTCTACATAACTATCACTTTGCAAAGCACTTATCTTAACACAACCATTGTTTGGAGTAAACTTTACTGCATTGGACAAGATGTTGCGTATAATAAAATCAACCATGTTTCTATCTGCAAAAACATTAAGTTGATCTGGCAAGTCAGTTGTGATGGTAATATTTTTCTTCTCTGCCCTTTCTTCAATTAGCCTAAGATTAAAATCTACCGCCTTTTGAAGCTCTACTTGAGAAGGATTAAACTGAATGCCTTCGGTTTGAGAACGCGACCACTCCAGTAAATTCTCCATTAATTCGGTAAGGTTATTTACTGACTCAAGCATTTTAGTTGCAAAGAGTTTCAGCTCTTCTTTTGAAAAGCTATTTACATCTTCTGAAAGCGCTTCTAAATAAACGCCCATTGAACCAATAGGTCCTTTCAAATCATGTGAGATGATGGAGAAAAATTTGTCTTTTACTTTATTTGAGGCTTTGAGTTCCTTCTCACTTTGTTGCAACAATTGGTTTTGAGCATGAATTTCTCTTCCACGTTCATCTACCAACTGAATTTGTTCCGCCAATATTCTTACTAAACTATTGAATGATGTTGCTAACTGACGAAACTCTAATGTTGTAGTATCAATCTCAATATTCTTAGAATCTTTAACATCATCAAAATCATATTTCCTGATGCTCCTTGCCATTTCTCTAAGAGGACTAGCCAAAATACTCGACAGGTAAAACGCTAGAAAAATGCTGATTAACAAGCTTATTCCAATGCTTACAAAGTAGAAATTCTCTATGCTATGAATTCTATCTTGAACAATTTTTTGAGATTTTTCTGAAAACCGATCAAAATGCTCATCAATATTATGGCTTAATCCACTCAAGTCTCCACGAAGTCCCTTATGAAGATCTTGACCAATCAGTGTTTCAATTTGAACTAACTCATTAAAGTCATCTTGATACATTTCAAGCCTTTTAACATCTTCAACACTTTCTGTGTGTCCTGATAATTTTGTTTTAATTGATGTTGCCAAAGCATTGAACTTCACCACATATTCTTGTTCCGCTCTCAGAAAGAAGTCTTTTTCATGTCTACGTAACATTAATAAATCAACAGTTGAGATACTGTTATTTTCATCTTCAAGAATATGGGCACTTTCTCGCATTTCACCTTCTAAGCCAAAGTCTTTAAACCCTCTTTGGTAAACGTTGTTTTTAAGTTGAGTAAACAGACCATTGTACTGAAGCAACATGCTATCAATTTCAGTCAAATTAACACGTTGTTCTTCTGAAATTTGAGGAGACTGAATCAATTCGTTCAAATCTGAACGCAACTGATCGTAAACGAAAGTGAAATTTTCTGTAAGCTGGTCTGAACCAGTTTGATAAAATTTATCCGATAAATTCTCAAACGTGTAGAATTGCTGCTCTACTTCCTGAAGGTCAATAATTCTAAAGTTCAGTTCCTGAATTTGATCATGTACATTACGAATACGATCGGCTTTTTCAAGAAATACCAAAGAAATACCTACAACAATAAGGACAAATACTGTACTTGAGATTAACCCCAGCAACAACTTCGACTGGATAGAACGTCCGCTTTCCCTCTGCATGTTATCAAAAAATCGCATCAAAAATCAGGATTGGATGTAAGCATAAGGTTAATTCAATACTAAATTCAGGACAAATTTGAAGCAAAAAAACATTACCACCGTTCTTCTTTTTAAATCATTCATTACAAACAACAATCTTTCTCAATAGAAGACCTTTTCCCATGAAAAGCATCTACCAACCGATAAATCAGGTAGCCCTCTATTCGATCTTGTTTCATTTTATGTAAAGCCTTACCTTAGTTGTGAGCAAACTGATTGATTATCAAACTAAAAATTTACCAATGAAATTACAGATCAGAGGGGTATTGACTTTATCCTTTGTTTTTATTTCCACATGCATTTATTCGCAAACTACTTATTATTCAAAAGAATGGAGTAGCTCAACCAACAATAATTCACCTCTTAACTATACAACTTCGGTTAAGAGTTCTGATAACAGCTTTGTTACGGCTACTTCTATTTTAAGTTTTACTGGAAATTCAGACCTCAGAATCAAAAAAATGAATGCTGACGGTCAACCTGTCTTTGACCAAATTCTTGATGGTAGCGGCAATTTGGATGATTACCCTGCAAAAGTAATTGCAGATGGGGCTAATAACGTATATGTCCTATCAGCAAAAAACGGGAGTAATTTCCAGAATTTTGATATCGGGGTTACAAAACTAGATGGAACCGGCACTATTGATTTTGATATTGAGCTGTCAACTTCAAATGGTTACAACAGTGCTATTCCTGTAGACTTGGCAATTAGCGATTCCGGCAATTTATACCTTGTTGCTTCGGTAATCGATACAAACGGGTTTTCAGACATTGCCCTTTATAAATTTAACTCATCAGGCTCAATGCAGTGGGTTTCATATTATGACTATAATAACTTAAATGATGCTCCTTCAGGCATCACATTTCTGAATGGCTTCGTTATCGTTTCCGGTGTTTCTCAAACTACTAGCTCTGCCTGGGATTATGTATCTGCTGGCTATTCCAGATCCACAGGTAATTTTTACTCTGAAGAAAGAACATCCAATACTGGCATTGTCATTTCAAGTGCTGTAGATGTTGCACAAGATGCTGATGGTAACACTTACATACTTGGCAGTTCAGATAGCTTAGGAAGCCAAAAAATCAAACTGCTTAAAATAGATACATCTCTAAGTCTTCAATGGATCAGTACAATCTCTTACCGAACCAAAAACGAACCAACAGCCATTGAGGTTTCAAATCCAGGAAATGTCTACATTTCAGGAACATGTATCAACACCTCTGATACAGATATGGTTTTGGTTAAAATAGACCCAACCACTGGCGCCACACAATGGGAAAGTTTTTACGAAGGTGATCAAGATTCCAAATCATACGGTATAGTAGCCAACTACAATGGCGATTTATTCCATTATGGTATCAAAACACAAAACAACAGTCTTTCTCGCATGCTCTTAAAATACAATGCAGTTAACGGAGAAATGCTCTCAGAAACTTCTTTGGAAGAAGAAAATTTATCTGCCAATATTGAAGTCTTAAACGAAGACGATACACTTTACATTATCAGTTTACAAACAGATACATCAGGCAATAGCTCTATAACATCCACAAAGCTTGTCCCATATGTAAAAGAATATGTTACTTATGCTGACACAGCGAACAACCTTTACTGGAATGAAAATGAATTGATTATCCGCTTCGATACTTCTGCATTGATCGGTACACCTTTTCTAACATCAGAAGTTGAAGCCGGTAGCATTGCTGATTTTGTTAAAGCTTCCGTAATTCAGGAAATGACGAATAAAACCGGGATACCGATAAACGAATCACGGGTTTTTAAAGTCTTCAGAAAATTAACACCTGCAGACTCTGTTTCTACCTCTCGACTTGGTAATCCGGTAAAATTACCCACTCTGTGGGCCACACTCTCTGTAATGCTTCCCGAACCGGAAGCCCGTAATGCATACGATTTAATGGCACTAGGTGACAGCCTTACGCACTTATCTGGCATTGTTTACGCTGAGCCGAACTATTTTTCTTTTTTAGAATCTTTACCCAACGATCCTCAGCTTCTGACCCAGCAAGCTTCTCTGGTTCCATACTCCCCCTACCTAAATGCCAACATTAATGTAAGTGATGCATGGAACATTGAAACAGGAGAAAACTATGTTAAAGTAGGGGTCTTTGACAAACCGGTTTATTACCAACACGAAGATTTCAGTAATTCTTCTGCCAGTGGAAATGCAGTTAAAGGCGGATGGGATTATGTTCATGGTATTTCCGCATTTAATGCCAGCCCTTCATTCTACCACGGAACCAGTGTAGCCGGCATTATTGGTGCGGTTAGTAATAACAACACAGGCATTGCCGGAATAGCAGGGGGTGACGACTACAATGGGCACGAAGGCGTTGCTATTTATTCATCTGGGGTTTCAAGAAACGGCTACCCCAACACCTATTATATTTCCGATGAGGACATCGCCAATGCCATGGTAGAAGGAGCAGTTGAAGCCAATGGATATGGCTATGGAATGCACATTCAAAACCACAGTTATTCTACAGGAAGTAAAAGTCAACTGGTCAAAAATGCAACCCGTGTGGTGGCTTCGCAAGCCTGTATATTTGTAGCTTCTAGGGGAAATCATGGCTCTACAACGAAAGTTTACCCCGCCTGTTTTGAAGATTTTGCCGTTTTGAATACCGGAGCCAGTAATAGTAATGGAGAGTATAAAAATAAAACGAATAGCAATGATTGGGCATCTGCATACGGAGGAGATCTTGATTTTATTGCTCCGGGAGTAGCCAATATTGTAAGAACCCTAGACATTGACAACACTAGTGACTATCGCGACTTCTATGGCACTTCGGCAGCAGCTCCCCACGTAAGCGGTGCAGCAGCCCTTTTATACAGCATGCATCATATCAACAAAGGCTACTCCAACAATTTAACGGGCGAAGATATTGAACACATCCTCCAGGAAAATGCCATGGATAAAAACATACTCGGTTATGACGATAAAACCGGTTACGGACTGATTAATGCCTATGCCAGTCTAATGGCCGTAAAAATGCCCCAATACCAAGTGCGGCATTTCCACGGTTCTCCTGTTAGCACATCTACTACCGTAACGCCTTATACAATGACGTATGAATTGACCGAGCCTACTAACGACCTTTCCAAAGGAACGTTTATTCAATGTACACAAAAGAAAGTTATACACAACTTTCAGGTTACTTTGCCTTCTAACGAACTGGTGAAGGACCTCTGGATTAGGGTTGGCCAATCTAACATAGGATTCCCAGCTGCCACAACCCACAATGCAGATTATGCCTATACACTAAACAATGTTGCCATTAATGGAAATACAGCCACGTTTAGTGTAGAAACCTATGTTTACTACCTTTTTGCCCGGAACAATTATGACCCTGTGCTGGAATGGGCTCCTTTTGCAGCCGAAGACATTGACATTGCCTATTCCGTACTTGCAGAAAGTATCTACGGGGGCAGTGAAGACCACACTCCCGGCAAAACCCACCCCGTTAACGTATTTCCTAATCCCGCACATGATGCATTAACCGTAACTTTTACTCACCTCAATGCTCCCTACCGATTGGAAGTATGGAACAGTGTTGGGGCTTTGGTAACAGCGCGTTCCATTTTACCCGGTGAAAGCACTATGCAACTGTATACCCATTATATGACTACCGGTTATTATTTCATCAAAATTTACAGCCAGGATGCAATCCACACAAAAAAATTCATCAAACAATAGCTCCAAAACAGTATTATTTTTTGTTGGGGGACTTTCACTGCTTTCCCTCCTCTTCTCCTGCCAAAAAGAGGAGGCTTCGGGAACAACTACTTCTGGTGCCTGTACTCCATTGCCTGCCACACCGGATTATGGTTGGGTATATGAATCCAAGTATTCAGAAATTCTTCACCGAATTACCACCAGCCCATTCAACAATAATGAATTATTGATTTCCACTGAAATTTCAAATGATGATTCCACTTCTGGAAATATTTATAAATACAACCTCAATACTAAGAAATTGACCCTTGTTGCCAATAAATATGTGAATTCAACCCCTCAATGGAATACCAACGATCAGGTTGTATTTACCACAGCACAAAGTGGGTTTAGCCTTTTTTATATGAATAGCGATGGTTCCGGTTTAACGCAAGTTCCTGAGTACTTTAATATTTTTGATCCCGTATGGAGTTATGACAATACTAAAATTTATTTCTATGACTTTAATTTAAGTTTTCAATGCGTGAAAGCTGACCTTAGCGGCAACCGGTTAGATACTCTGAACTGTCCTTATATACTCGGACTTGATTTTTTTGATGATAAAGAATGTCTTATTTATTACCCCATAGAAGGCGGCCAATTTTCAATCTACAATTTTGATACCAATACTATTCGATCAACCGGAGACCAGCTGCCCGACTATCCCATTGCATGGTTTGAAGTCAACGATGACAATCCTAACCAATTTGTTTTCCAAAATAATCAAGGCCTGTATATATATAATTTATCTAGCCATACCAATACTACAATTGTAGATTCCTGCGATCGTAAAAAATATTTCTGCCCTACTTATAACAAAGATCATACATATATCTATGCTATCGAAGGACAATATGGCGTAAGTGAAAATAACTCTGGTACACTTACAGTAGAAGATTACATTGTAAAGATCAGCCCTAATGGGGGAGTTGTAGAACGTTTTAGACCTCTTTTCGATTAAAAAGTCATGAAAAAAATATGCTTTGTAGCCCTAGTAATGCCTCTAATGTTATTTTCCTGCCAAAAAGAGGAGGGTTCGGAAACAACCACTTCTGGTGCTTGCACTCCATTGCCCGCCACACCGGATTATGGCTGGGAGCTTGCATATAACAATAGGGAAGTGTTATCCAGAATTACCACCAGTCCATTCAACAACGATGAGTTGTTAATCTCTACTGCAATTGTAGACGATAATTCTACAGATGGGAACATCTATAAATACAACCTCAACTCAGCGGAATTGAGCCTTGTAGCCAAGGAAAGTGTAAGTTCAACCCCTCAATGGAATACCAACGATCAGGTTGTGTTTACCACAGCACAAAGTGGGTTTAGCCTTTTTTACATGAATAGCGATGGCTCCGGTTTAACGCAAGTTCCTGAGTACTTTAATATTTTTAAGCCTAGATGGGGAATTGACAATACCAAAATCTATTTCGATGACTTTAATTTAAGTTTTCAATGCGTGGAAGCTGACCTTAGCGGCAACCGGTTAGATACACTGAACTGTCCTTATATACTCGGGATTGATTTTTTTGATGATAAAGAATGTCTCATTTATTATCCCATAGAAGGCGGCCAATTTTCAATCTACAATTTTGATACAGATACTATTCGATCAACCGGAGACCAGCTGCCCGACTATCCCATTTCATGGTTTGAAGTTAATGATGACAATCCCAATCAATTTGTGTTTGAAAATAGCATGGGAGTGCATATTTATGATCTGTCTACCCTTACCTACACTACAATTGCAGATTCTTGTGAAAGTAAAAATTATCTCTGTCCTACCTACAATAAAGATCACTCATTTGTTTATGCCATCGAACATCAATATTTCCCAATCACAGGAGAACAATCCGGCTTACTGATGATTGAAGATTATATTGTAAAAATCAGCCCAAACGGGGGAATTGTAGATCGTTTCAGACCTCTTTTCGATTAAACCATCGCATCAAACAACACCTCAACAGGATGGAGTGCTTTGCGCTTTGTTCCGTCCCATATCTGGTGGCGACAACTGGTTCCGGCTGCGGCAATAATGGTTGAATCTGATGCTTTTCGGACTGCTGGAAACAAAACTAATTCGCCAATTTTCATCGATAAATCGTAATGTTCTACTTCGTACCCAAAAGAACCCGCCATACCGCAACATCCGGATGGAATTAAGCGTGCTGTGTAGTTGGTGGGAAGTGACAATATTTTTCGCGTATGCGCTACTGATGACAATGCCTTTTGGTGGCAATGTCCGTGAATGAGTATTTCACGTTCTTCGGCATGAAACAATTCTGGTTTCAATACACCTTTGTCCATTTCAGCCGCTAAAAACTCTTCAATGGTAAATGCTTTTTCACTCAGGTGATCTGCTTTTTCTTTTAAAGACAAATCCACAATATCCGGATATTCATCTCTAAAACTTAAAATTGCCGAGGGCTCTACTCCTACCAAAACGGCATCATGATTCATTGCTTCAGCGAAGGTTTTCACATTCGCATTGGCACATTGTTTTGCCGCCTTTAATAGGCCTTTAGAGAAATACGTTCTGCCACTTTCTTCGTGTTTGATTACACGAACATCATACCCTAATTTCCTCAACAACAAAATGGCTTGCTGACCAATGGTTACATCGTTGAAATTGGTAAACTCATCGTTGAAAAAGTAAACCACCTTATTTTGTGAAGGTGTAACCTTGGGTTGTCTCGAGAACCATTTATTAAGGGTAACTCGATGCAATTCGGGCAATGACCGTTCAGGAGCAAACTTCATCACTTTCCGAATGATTTTCCCAGTAATCGGATTGGCTCCTACAGCATTGTAAACACCTGAAATGGGAGCAAACATTGCTGAAGCTTTCGTGAAATTACCTACCATTTTCGTGCGGAAAGAAATTCCATTATTCTCTTGATAATGGTGTTCATATTCCGTTTTCAAACGTGCCATATCTACACTTGACGGACATTCTTGCTTACACCCTTTACACGAAATACAATGGCTTAAAACTTCATGCGTTTCCGGATGGTTAAATGGTTTTCCTTCCTGAATGTGTGTCAAACTTTCACGAATCATATTGGCCCTTGCTCGCGTAGTAAAAGCTTCATCTCGAGTAGCCATGTATGTTGGACACATTGTACCACCTGTCAATTCTGTTTTCCGGCAATCGCCAGAACCATTGCACAATTCCACAGAACGCAAATAACCATCAAAATGGTCATAACGAAAAATTGTGGAAAAAGCCGGTGTTTCTTGTCCAGGAGTGTAACGCAATGAAGTATTCATCGGAGGTGTATCGATGATCTTATTCGGGTTAAAAATCCCATTGGGATCCCATGCATTTTTTACATCGCGAAACATTTCAAACACTTCTTCACCAACCATAAAGGGGATGAATTCTCCGCGCAAGCGACCATCGCCATGTTCACCACTTAACGACCCACGGTATTTTTTTACCAACGTGGCAATTTCCTGTAAAATGGTTCGGAACAGTTCGTTTCCTTCTTTGGTTTTTAAGTTGAGAATGGGACGTAAATGCAACTCACCAGATCCTGCGTGTGCATAATGCACACAACTTAAATTGTATTTTTTAAGTGTTCCATTAAACTCTTTAATATAAGCCGGCAATTCGGGCACTGCCACAGCCGTATCTTCAATTACAGGTGCTGGCTTCTTGTCTCCGGGAATATTAGACAACAACCCCAGTCCTGCTTTCCGCAGGTTCCATACTTTCTTACAGTCTTCTCCAAACAATAGTGGAAAATGATAGCCTAATCCTTGTGCTTTTAATGCTTCTATTAGTCGATTTGCTCTTTCAGTAACTTTCTCTTGTGTTTCATCAAACAATTGAATCACCAATAAAGCTGCCGGATCGCCTTCAATGAAAAAACGATTGGCTTTGTGTTCTCTGCTTTCTTTGGTACAATCGAGAATGATTTTATCCATTAACTCTACCCCACCCGGCTTAAATTGCAACGAGGCTACGGTAGCTTCCAATGAATCGTACAAGTCATCAAAATGGACACACAACAAGCCTTCAACTGGTGGTGGGAATGGAACTGTTTTCAGTTGAATTTCTGTTATAAAACACAATGTCCCTTCACTTCCTGCAATAAGTTTACAAAAGTTGAACGGCTTCTCGCTATTGAGCTCAAACACTTTTGTATCCATCAACAAATCCAAAGCATACCCGTGATTTCTTCTAGGAATTTCTGCTTTTGGAAATCGATCTGTAATGAGTTGTCGATTGCTGTCAACTTCTAATAATGTATGTGCATTCTGGTAAATCTGTTGCTCTAATGGCGAAACTGTTGTCTTTCCTTCGAGCTTGTCTTTAAATTCTTTCTCAGACAAGGCTTCAAACATCACCTCGTTACCATCTGCCAAAAGTGCTTTTACTGCTACTAAATGATCTCGGGTTGATCCGTACATTACAGAATTGGAACCACAGGAATTGTTTCCCACCATTCCGCCAATCATTGCACGATTTGCAGTAGATGTTTCCGGACCAAACAAGCGCTTGTACTGCGACAAATAATGGTTCAATTCATCGCGAATGACTCCAGGTTGAACGGTTACAATCTCTGTTTGCTCATCGTAATTCAGAATTTGGGTAAACGTTCTCGATACATCAACAACAATTCCACTACCAACAACTTGTCCAGCTAGTGAAGTTCCTGCCGTACGAGGAATTAAACCTACTTGCTGCTGCTGTGCAAAATCAATTAACAGCTTTAAATCTTCCTTATTTTCAGGAAAAGCCACTGCCAATGGCATTTCGCGATAGGCAGAAGCATCTGTTGCATAAATGGTTTTAGAGATTGAGTCGAATTTCAACTCTCCCTGCATGCGCTCCCCAAGCGCAATCAATTCCGAATTGTGAGCATCCATGACTCAAAGCTAATGAGAATTCAATGGATGTGAATCAAGATTTTACAGATTTCAACACTCCTTTATCTACTAGTAATATTGGTTTGGTTACGAATCGATTCTTCGTGAATGATTTCCAGAAATTTCTTTACAAAAGCGTCTCGCAATTTTAGTCCTTCTCCCTGAGCAATGCGCTTCGATAAAATCTCTTGCCAGCGGCTTACTTGAAGAACAGTTACATTATTGGCTTTTTTGTAGGCTCCAATTTGAGCTGCAATTTCCATGCGTTTCCCCAGCTTTTCCATGATGTCATCATCTAACAGATCGATTTGCTGACGCAAGATGGTCAATTGATCTTTGAACTCAGGATCGGGTGAAGCAGTTTCACGAATCACTAAATTATCAAGCAATGTTTTCAGCGCTTCAGGAGTTAATTGCTGCGCCTTGTCACTCCATGCATTATCTGGATCGCAATGCGCTTCAATCATCAATCCGAACATATCCAAATCCATAGCTTTTTGCGCTAAGTGCGGAATTAAATCACGCTTTCCTGCAATATGACTCGGATCACAAATGATTTGTAAATCTGGGTACAATCGCTTCAATTCAATCGGAATTTCCCACTTGGGAACGTTACGGTAAGGCGACATTTCATGCAAAGAAAATCCACGGTGAATCGCTGCCAGTTTTGTAATTCCTGCCTGATTGATCCGCTCTAATGCACCAATCCACAATTGTAAATCTGGATTAATTGGGTTTTTCACCATTACAGGAATGTCTGTTCCTTTTATAGCATCGGCTATTTCTTGCACTGAAAATGGGTTAGCTGCTGTTCGCGCACCAATCCACAAGATATCTACTCCATGTTTCAAACATGCCTCAACATGGCTTGAATTGGCCACCTCAACTGCAATTTTGAAACCATACAATTCACGCACCTTTTGCAACCAAACCAAACCTTCTTCACCAATTCCTTCAAATGTATTTGGGCGTGTTCTGGGCTTCCAGATTCCTGCACGAAAAACATTTACTGATCCGGTTTCTGCCAATAGGGCTGCAGTTTTTAAAACTTGTTCTTCACTTTCTGCGCTACACGGACCACTAATTACAAGTGGTTTTTTTACATCGTGTAACCAATTTTCGATGGGTTGTATTTGCATGATTTCAATTATTGAGTTTTATTCCATTTAATACGCGTTTGATGTCGTTGACATCTTCTATATACTGATGAATTTCATCGGTTTGTTGCTGATCAATCCAGTTTTTAAATTGAATCAGGTTGTCAATGTAAGCTCCCAATGCCTTGGATAAATTTTCTGCATTTTGCTCAAAAATGGGCGCCCACATTGCTGGTGAACTTTTGGCTAATCTTACCGTAGAAGCAAAACCACTTCCTGCCATATTGAAAATATTTTTCTCACTTTCTTCTATTTCCAGCACCGTTTTTCCCAGTGAGAAAGAGCTGATGTGAGACAAGTGCGATACATAAGCAATGTGCTTATCGTGCTCGTCACTCGACATAAATGTGGTTTTCATTTCTAATGCATTAAAAAGTTCAAGCGCTTTTTTCACTTGTATTTCTCCTGATAAACCTTGATCGCAAATGATGTTCACTTTTCCGGTATACAATCCGCTAAATGCTGCTTCTGGCCCAGAATACTCAGTTCCTGCAATGGGGTGACAAGCCACATAATTTTTACGGTTGGGGTGATCCAAAACTGCTTTACAAACATTGCTTTTGGTGCTTCCCATATCCATTACCAATTGGTTTTCATTTACCTGATCTAAAACCAATTTTAACACATTAGACAATGCATTTACTGGAATGGCCAATACAATTAAATCGGCTTGTTTAACCACTTCATCTAAAGACATTATTTGATCTACAATACCTAGCTCCAATGCCTTTTGAGCATTTTCTGCATTTAAGTCCACACCTATAATTTTGTCTACTAAACCTAATTTTCTTAAGTCTAGCGCAAACGAACCACCTATTAATCCTAATCCTACAATTGCTGCTTTCATACCTGTTTCAATTGTTGGTGAGCTTGCTCCATAATTTCAATGGGATTACACAAAGACATGCGTAAATAGCGCGATCCATTACTGCCAAACACAAATCCTGGAGTTATGAAAACGTGCGCTTTGTGGATCAATTCATCTACATAGGCTTCAACATCGGTAATGCTTTCAGGCACTTTTGCCCAAACAAACATCCCTGCTTGGCGAGGTGCTATTTCACAGTTCAAATCATTAAAAATTGCTGCTGCTTTCTTCCTACGTTCTGCATAAACTGCATTGCGTTCTGCATGCCATTCAGATGAATTGTTCAACGCTTCAGCTGCCGCCAATTGTAGCGGTAAAAACATTCCAGAATCCATGTTACTCTTTACCCTCAACACCGCTTGAATGTATTCAGGATTACCTGCTAACCAACCTAATCGCCAACCGGCCATGTTGTGTGATTTGCTCAAAGAATTAAGTTCAACAGCAACCTCCTTAGCACCATCAATTTGTAAAATAGATTGTGGTTGTTCTGTCAAAACAAGACTGTATGGATTGTCACTTGCTAATAAAAACTGATGCTTTTTGGCCAGTTGTACCAATTGATGCATTGTTTCTTTTGACAACTCAACTCCAGTTGGCATATGCAACGGATTTATCCACATAATTTTCACGCCCTCCAAATCCAGTTCCTGAAGTTGATCTACATCGATTTGCCAGTTATTGGTCTCTGTTAAGTTGTATTCAACTACTTCAGCCCCCAACAATCTTGAAACAGCACTATAAGTTGGGTAGCCGGGATTAGGCACCAAAACTTTATCTCCGGGATTTAAAAAAGCCATTGATAGATGCATGATACCTTCTTTAGAACCAATCAAAGGCAAAATTTCTGTTGCCGGATCAAGCTTTACAGCATAAGCTTGTTCTGTCCAGTTTGCAATTGCATTACGGAATTCTGGCGCTCCTTGATAACTTTGATAACCATGATTTTTAGGCTGTTGTGTTTCAGCCATTAATTTTTGAATGGTTGACGCAGATGGAGCCATATCAGGACTTCCAATTCCTAAATTGATAATAGGATTTCCTGCTGCCCGAAGCTTGCGAATTTCTGCCAATTTCTTTGAGAAGTAGTACTCCTGAACAGACTGGATGCGTTGTGCGACTGGTATTATCATGTTTTCTTAAATCAAGTTAAATGCTGCTTTTTCGTATTCTCCCATTACCTCAACAAGCGGGATATTTTTTCTAAGTTTCTCTATAGCTTGTTCATAATCTTGATACTCATTCCAGGTGACATCAATATGAAAAGCATACTCATAAGGTTTTCCAACAATAGGCACCGATTGAATTTTTGTGAGGTTAATATCAAATGCATTAAAGACATTCAATACCGCTGAAAGACTTCCTTTCTCGTGCTTGAGCTGCAACCTTAATGAAGCCTTATTGGCGCTTTCGTTTTCTAGCTTTTGTGCTGAAATTGCCAAAAAGCGTGTAAAGTTTTGCTTGTTGGTTTCTGCTCTTTCTTTGATGATTTGCAACCCAAAGCGTTCAGCAGCTAAACTACTGGCCAACGCTGCAGTATCGGATAGCTTTCTGTCTCTAATGTCTTTTGCCGCTAGCGCTGTATCTTCTACTTCAAGCCACTGCAAACGCGGAACAGACCATAAAAACTCTGCACATTGCTGCAATGCAATAGGATGAGATTGCACCGTATGAACGTCTTCCAACACAACTCCTGGATTGGCCATCAAGTGCATTTGAATGTTGATGTACACTTCTCCCATTACCCACAATTGATATTTGTTCAATAGGGTATAATTCTGCAAAAGACTTCCGGCAATACTATTTTCAATTGCCATTACTGCAGAATCGGCCTTTTGAGATTTTACGGCTTCACACAATTGCTGAAACGTAAGGCACTCAACCACTTCGATGTCTTTTCCGAAATACTGTTGAGCTGCCATTTCATGGAATGAAGCTTCTATGCCTTGAATTGCTATTCTCATTTTTAGTCAAAAAAAAAGCCCCGGTTACCCGGGGCTTTGAAATTTATTGTAACATACAATCTATTCCGTCATCCCCTTGGACGCAGAGCATAATAGAAATAGAAAAAGTATGTGTTGATCATTTTCATCGTTGACAAACTTGAGAATAATTTTTTAGTAATCCAATTTACTTTTTGCAATGATTGCAGAATTTTAACATTAATCTTCAAATAATCGCATCTGTGGAGATACTTCTTTGCGAAATGCATTAAAATTATAGCCTTGTATTTTTTTAGGCTTGAAGTATAACCTTTTAGCTGTTTTATACTGATTGTACAACTCCTCTGCCCACTTCCCTTCTCCTTTCATTCTTGTTCCGTAACGCGTGTCGTTTACTTTTCCTCCGTGTAATTCTTTAATCTGATTCAATACTTTTCGCTTTCTATCGGGATAATGTTCTTCCAACCATTTAGCAAACAAAAGTCCGTTATGTCCATTTAACCGCACCACCAAATAATGCGCATCATAAGCTCCTGCTTCTCCTACTTTTTTCATTAGCGGAATTAACTGATGTGCATTAATTCCGGGAATCATTGGAGCTAACATTACATTGACAGGAACACCAGCTTTGCTTAATTCTCTTACCGTTCTCAATCTTTTTGCAACTGATGCTGTTCTTGGTTCCAGGTTTTTACGCACCTCATCGTCTAAAGAAGTAATAGAAATGGCTACATGTACCAATTGCTGACTTGCTAGTTTTTTCAAAATATCGAGGTCACGCAAAACCAGCGCATTTTTAGTAATGATGGAAATAGGATGACGGTACTTCCAACAAAGTTCAAGAATCTGGCGAGTGATTTTCATTTTGGCTTCAATCGGTTGGTAGCAATCTGTATTTCCTGACAACATAATTGTAGCGGGCTCCCAAGATCTGGAAGTGATTTTCTGTTCAAACAATTGAGGTGCATTTTTCTTTACCAGAATTACACGCTCAAAATCTGTCCCTGCATTGTACCCCCAGTATTCATGACTGTTTCTCGCATAACAATAAATGCATCCATGCTCACAACCTTGATATGGATTCATGCTCCAGCCTCTACCAATATCCGGGCTATTAACTTTGTTTAAAATGGTCTTGGGAAAGACTTCTATAAACTTTGTTTCATCATCTCTATCCCACTCGTCTTCTTGGTAACAATATTCCAGAAAATCATTGTCTTTAATCAACTCCCTATTCTCAAAACGATTTATGGGTGAAAATTTAGATCCGCGTTTGTTGTAATGCTGAACGACTGACATAAAAACCTCCTCTAATTCTTATTGACAATATTTTTGTCAACATCAAGACAAGTAATTTATCAAAATTTTATCTTCGTGCAACACTTTTGTCTAAAATCACATGAGCTCATTTAGCAACAACCTCAAAAAATTACGCGGTTATAAGAAACAGTCTCAAGCACTTTTGGCTGACGAATTGGACTTAAAACGTTCTACGCTTAGTGCCTATGAAAACGGATCGGCCGAGCCTAACTTAACCACATTGTTACGCATTGCAGATCATTTTAAAATTAGTTTAGATCGTTTGCTAAGGCAAGACATTACTCAATTAACAGACTTTGAGTTAAAGCGCATTGAGAATGGTTATGATTTAGACATCAGAGGTCAGCATCTACGAATTTTAGCAACAACTGTTGACCGTAATAATGACGAACTAACCGAGTTGATTCCGCAAAAAGCAAAAGCTGGTTACACTGCTGGTTATTCAGACCCTGATTTTATAAAAGAGCTTCCTCAAATACAGTTGCCTTTTTTATCCAACACTAAAAAGCACAGGGTTTTCCCAATCTCTGGAGATTCTATGCCTCCTGTTAGTAACGGCTCTTTTGTTGTTGGCCAGTACATTGATGATTGGACTTCTTTAAAAGAACATACGCCTTGTATTGTTATTACAAAAGACGATGGAATTGTTTTTAAAATCATTTCCAATCAACTTGAAGCAAAGGCTGGTTTTACACTTTATTCTACCAACCCGTTGTACGAACCTTATTTTGTTCATGCTAGAGAAGTATTGGAAATCTGGAAATTTGTGCACTACATCAGTTCAGATTTGCCAACTCCACAATTAAATCAAGAGCAGATTACAACCTCACTATTAAAGCTGCAACGCGAGGTGGAAGCACTAAAGTCCAAGGGATAATTTTTCAGGATGAATGAAGGATCATCCAAAAAGTTGTCTTTTCGATTTATCTACCTTAGTTGCCTTTAAAACTTATTTCGATTATGTCTGAATTTATTCAATTTGAAATCATAGGCAACGTAGCCAAAATAACATTCAATCGCTCCGAAAAATTTAATTCGTTCGTACGTGAAATGGCACTTTCATTTCAAGAAAAATTAGATGAATGTGCAAACAATAATTCGATTAGAGCTGTTTATATAACCGGTAGTGGCAAAGCTTTTTGTGCGGGTCAGGATTTGGCAGAAGCTATTGATGACAATGGCTTAAAATTGCAAAAAATTGTTTCTGAACATTACAACCCTATTGTTGAGAAAATTCGCAATTTAGAGAAGCCTGTTGTTTGTGGTGTAAATGGTGTAGCTGCCGGAGCTGGAGCCAATATCGCACTCGCTTGTGACATTACAGTTGCAACAGCATCAGCATCGTTCATTCAGGCATTTAGTAAAATTGGTTTAATTCCAGATAGCGGTGGAACTTATTTCTTGCCACGCATTATCGGGATGCAAAAAGCCACAGCTTTAATGATGCTTGGAGATAAAGTAAGTGCTGAAGATGCTGAAGCTTTAGGAATGATTTATAAAGTTTATAGTGATGATGAATTTGAAGCGAAGGCGTTTGCCATAGCAGAGAAACTTTCTCATATGCCTACCAAAGGGCTGGGGCTTACTAAAAAGCTATTGAATGAAAGCTTTGGAAATGACCTTAGTACCCAGCTTAAGCGCGAAGATGATTTACAAACCGAAGCGGGTCAAACTTATGATTACAGTGAAGGTGTAAATGCATTTTTAGAAAAAAGAAAACCTAATTTTAAAGGAGAATAACACACATACTCAAATAGACAACGCATGAAACTAGACAAGCACACTACAGTTGGGGTAGTTGGTACCGGTGCTATGGGTACCGGAATAGCTCAAATCGCAGCAACATACGGACATAGAGTTTTGGTCTATGACAAAAAAGAGGAGGCTTTACAGCGTTCTCGCCATTCTTTGGTGAAGATTTTAAACCGCTTGGTTGAAAAGGGAAAATATACGCAAGGAGAGGCAGACACCATTTTAAGTCGTATCGAATACGTTCAAGGTTTAAGCCAATTTAGCACTTGTGGTTTAGTCATTGAAGCAGTAGTTGAAAATTTAGACATTAAAAAATCGGTTTTTCATCAATTAGACAGTGTTACCAATAACAATTGTGTATTGGCATCAAACACATCTTCTCTTTCTATTGCCAGCATTGCCGCTGATGCTACTCACAAAGAGCGTGTATTAGGAATCCACTTTTTCAATCCAGCTCCATTAATGCCACTAGTTGAAATCATTCCGGCATTAACTTCTGGTAATGAATATGTTGAAGCTGCTAAAAACCTTATTACAGAATGGGGAAAGACAACTGTGGTAGTGAAAGATACTCCCGGGTTTATTGTAAACCGAGTGGCTCGTCCTTATTATGGTGAAGCTTTAAAAATGTATGAAGAAGGCTTTGCCGATATCCCAACAATTGATTGGGCTATGAAAGAAATTGGTGGGTTTAAAATGGGACCTTTCGAACTTACTGATCTTATTGGTCACGATGTAAACTATAAAGTAACTGAAACCGTTTGGACAGAAATGTATTACGATCCAAGATATAAGCCTAGTATTACCCAAAAACGCTTGGTGGAAGCAGGGCTTTTTGGAAAGAAAACCGGACGTGGCTTTTATTTTTATGGAGATGAAGAAAGTAAAAACCCTGCTCCTAAGAAAGATGAGAAGCTAGGTAAGAAAATTGTCGATCGAATTTTGGTTATGCTTTTTAATGAAGCCATTGATGCCGTATTCTTAAACATTGCTTCTAAAAAGGACATCGATTTAGCAATGACTAAAGGTGTAAATTATCCTAAAGGACTTCTAAAATGGGCAGATCAATATGGGTTAGAAGATGTTCTGGAAGATCTTGAAGACCTGCAAGAAACATTTGGCGATGACCGTTACCGCCCTAGTCCATTATTACGAAAAATGGTAAAAGAAAATGCTTCTTTCTATTAGGAAGTAAAAATCACATAAATCAAAAGCCCCGATTTTCGGGGCTTTTTTTATTAATTCAGATAGCGTTTCTGCTTTCTTCTGTTTCGTTTATAGCGTTTGCGATTATCTCGCTTAATGTCTTTGTAAGTTCTTCTTGTACTTGGTGCTGTACAATCATTTACCCTCCAATTTACTCCTGCAGCTTTACATTCATTGCTGTTAAACTTCCGAATGTGTAACGTAAAATAGAAATCAAGGTTATAAATATCTACATCCAAAAGCCAAGGAATAATATTGTCTGTTCCTATGGCCAATGGCCCTAGTCTTAACATCGCTCCTAACTTAGGGCGAGCATAATTATTCATTGAAATAGGCACAGCTACTTCAAATCTTAATTGTTCATATCGCGGAATAACTGCTATATAATCCAGTCTTTCCAAGCCATATGCTGAGTTAGCTGGAATACCAAAATTACCGATGGCTCCAATCCTAAAATTATTCTCCAAATTGTAATCAAACTGTACGTTTAATGAAGTCGGTAAACGCATCTTATACGAACTTCCTTCACTAATATCTCCTTCCACATTATCATCAATCATGTCAGCAACAGCTGCAGCATCATCTGTTGTTTCATTTTCAATATTTTCCCATTCGGAAAATGCTCCGCTAAAGCTTCTTGTGTATGTCTGACTTTTAAAATTTATGCGCCCAATATCTACTATAGAGACACCTAGTTTCCACTTGTAATCAATATACGTGCAAGCACTAGATTTCGAATGAGGTGTATATCCCCTTAGGCTTTCTAATTTCTTTTGAAAGGTAACTCCAAGGTCAAATCCCCAACCTGTTCCTGTATTAAAACCCGGATCGGTTACGGCTAATTCTCCGGAAACTTCTTCAATGTTGAACAATGTATCGTTAGGGACATTATAATCTAAAGAGTTAACATACATTCCTATACCAGTAATGCCACTTAATCGTTGAATCGATATACCAGCAGAAATCATGTTTCTATCTTTCTGATGTACAATCATTCCAAATTGACCACCAATTTCAAGCCATGACGCTGCCGCTACATGAAATGGGGCTGAAGAAAAACCCTGCCCTTCAAGTGGTTCATATTCAAACCCTTCTTTACTAAATTTTGCTAAATGATATGGAACATCTTTAGCATTTGCATAAGTTCGCAAGCCTGTTCGCAAACCATAAGAAAATCGTCCCTTAGAAATCGTAAATGAGGGTAGGAACAACGTTAAATCTCCATAAAAACTTTTTACTTTCTCATCAAACACATCAGAAGCTTCATCAGGAAACTGATTGCGAATTATTGAAGTCTCTTCTTTGGGTGCATACAAGTAATTATTGTCTATAACTCCTCCAAAGCCAACTACTTCAACATCCAAAAAAGGCCTTTGATCAACAATTGCACTAGGGTTCAATCTAGCAGTTTGAACCGGCATCATCGTAGAAAGCTTCAATCCAACTTGATCTTGCGCCAATAAAGTCACATTAAAGGAAACAAAAACAATAAAAAGAGAAAGTATATTCTTCACAGGGGGCAAAATAAATATTCCACTTTCAAATAACGTTACTTTAAAAGCTCAAAGTATTAAACTATAACACCTCTTTAAACCTTCGTGTAAAACTAGAATTAACCTTTAAATGAGTTAACGAATGTTCACTTTCATTACATTTGAATAAACTACCTTCTCTTTTCCCTATCGGGAATGCAACATTTCAACTAAATATTTTTTTGATTTGCAGCTTATGATCCCATTTGAAGATCCTAAAATAGAGGCTTATTTCTACAATAAAGTTTCTGATCAACAACGTGAACAACTCTTAATAATTAGAGAAGCTGTTTTAACATGTGGAATTGATTTACAAGAAACACTTAAATGGGGTACTCCAACTTACGTAGGAAAAAGCAATGTGTGTGGATTAGCTGCTTTTAAGCACCATATTGCGATATGGTTTTTCCAAGGGGTCTTTTTAAATGATTTTGATGGTGTGCTGGAAGCTGCACAAGACAAAACCAAGGCTCTACGCCAATGGAGATTTTCTATTGATGCTATAATTACACCTGAGCTCGTCAAGAAATATGTAAAAGAAGCAGCTTTAAATGATCTTGATGGAAAAGTGATGAAGCCTGTAAAAAAGGCTGCTCTTCCTACTCCAGACTATATTAAATCATTCTTAAAAGGCGAAAAGTTACTTGATTCATTCAACAAGATGTCTCCATCTCATAGACGAGAATTTATCGAATATGTAGACGAGGCTAAGCGAGAAGAAACTAAGTTAAGACGGCTAAAAAAGATGGCTGCTTTACTTCAACAAGGACTTGACCTAAATGCTAAATACAGAAAATAATGGCTAATATTTTTGAATTTAACGGATATAAACCTGTCATACACGAATCTTCATTCATTCATCCTAATGCAACTGTAACCGGCAATGTAATCATTGGTAAAAATGTATACATTGGTCCGGGAGCTGCAATAAGGGGAGATTGGGGAGAAATTATAATTGAAGACGGTTGTAATGTGCAAGAAAATTGCACCATACACATGTTTCCCGGAACAACTGTAGTATTGGAAGAAAGTGCACACATTGGGCATGGAGCGATTGTTCACGGTGCCAGAGTTGGGAGAAACAGTTTAGTGGGTATGAACAGTGTTTTAATGGATGATGCCATTATTGGGGAAGAATGCATTATTGGAGCTTTGGCTTTTGTGCCTGCTAAAATGGAAATTCCAAAAAGGAGTGTTGCTGTTGGCAACCCTGTTAAAATTGTAAAAGAAGTTTCCGAAAAGATGATTAACTGGAAAACAAAAGGAACCGAACTCTACCAACAGCTTCCTACCGATTGTTATAAAACATTAAAGCCTTGCGAACCATTAAGAAAAGTCCCTCAATTCAGACCTTCACAAGAAGAGCTTTTTAAAACTTGGAAAGACACTCAATAAGACATTTAATACAATGGACTATACATTACGATTTATCAGAATTAATCCTGAATTCGATCAGGAATATGCAGATTCTTTTCACAATGGAAATGAATCTGAAGACAACATCAAATTCGAATGGGAAGACGAGTTGGCTCTTAAAGAAGTAGAAAAAGTATCTATCAAGAATAGAACTACCTACCAATTGGTAGGAGAAAGAGATGAGGAACGGTTTACCTATGAAATCCCCAACATGTGTGTGGTTGAAGTACAACACACCGATGGTTCTGAAAGTAAATTTGGAGTTTCTCAAAAAATCTTAAAGTCAACCGACAAAAAAGAAAATGAGAACCATACGCAGTTCAGCTTTTACATCAAAGGAGCTTATGACCCCATTAACCCTTACCTTGGATTGTATGTTATTGTAAACGATTTTCCGGAAGAGTTACTCGATTTCAGTTCAGATGAAGAAGAATAGTTTTTTATAGGCTACCTTTTTTATTTTCTAACGTTATTGAAGAGAATGTAATTGAGAGTTACATTCTTCCTATAGTTTCATTTATTTAGGTAAAATGTTCTCATAGAACCTAGAAAGGCCCCGAAGTTTTCGGGGCTTTTTAATTGGCACTGATTTTGGTTGTTTCAGTAACATCAACAACTAAAACTCACCTTATGACATCAAAATTCAAGACTACAGAGATCAATGCCGGAAGCCTAGCCGATATTGCTTTTCTTCTTCTCATCTTCTTTTTAATTACAACAACAATTTCGTCTGAAACCGGAATTCTCACCAAACTTCCTCCAATGGAAAATAGTACCTCCGGAATAAAAGCAATGCAGCGCAACCTCCTTGAGGTTAGAGCAAACAAAAACAACCAATTACTGGTTAACAATCAACTGGTTTCTATTGATGAGTTAAAAGCGATTACAATAGATTTTCTACGCAATGAAAATCACGATAAAACTTTGCCTGAATTTAAACACGTTGCATTCAAAGGACTCGGAGAAGTTCCTGTTTCCAAACAAGTAATATCTGTTCAAAATGATCGAGAAACAGATTACAACACATACATTTCCATCCGCAATGAGCTACTTTCAGCTTATCATCAGGTTAGAAATGAAATTGCAGTAAAGCATTACAACCAAACCTTTGACGAGCTGATACAAGACAACAATACTGTAGCTGTAAACAACATTAAAAAAATATTGCCACAACGCATTTCAGAAGCAGAACCTATTGCAATGGAATAGTAAAAAGCCCACAATTGTGGGCTTTTCTTTTTTGTTTAATCTACTTTAACATGTCCCCAGTTTTCGCCTCTTCTGATGCGATTAAGCTGAGTATGTGTAATTCCAAATTCCTTGGCAATTTTATACAAAGGATTATTACTCCTTTTCAGCCGTTTCTTTAACCGGATGACATCTGTTTCAGTTAATTTGTTTTGCGTTATTATACGCGGCATATTCTTTTTCGCCTCAATAACTTTAGGGTTCTTTTTGTTGTGGGCTGTAAGTTCTTTTTGATTCACCCACATTAAGTTACCTACATCATTATTCATATGGTTATAATCCAAATGAACTACCATGTCCTGATCTTCCCGATCAGGAGTTAAAAAAGCCAATGCAACAAGTCTATGTACTGGTTTTAATCCGCGAGATTTGCTGCCTCTACTTCCCCACTTTCGTTTAACGGCTACATACAAATAGCCGTTGCCTTTGTAGAGTTTGCAGAGTTCGTATTCTCCGGTTTCGGGGTTTTTCCTACGAAACCTTCCTTTGTTTGAGATTTCGAGAAGATGACTATCAATAACATCATCTGCATTAATAGTCTTCCACTTCTCGTCCATGAGATTGTTAAAAGACATAATTAGAGGTTTGAAAAACGTGTTATTTTAGTTGGTTCTAGTTTGCAAGGGGTTGCAAAACCCAAATTTAATTAAAAAAATATTTTTCTCCCTTCTATATTTCACTTCTTTCATTAAGGAATAGTTATCTGCATTACCACTTCTTCTGCATATTTTCTAATTATATCCATTTGAATCGTCTTTTAATCTCTTAAATTGCACTCTAATTACAAGCACAAAATTTCAAGTATTGAGGCCTTTTCTCCGTTTAAACAAAAGTTTTTTCACCACTCTTTTTTACCTTTTGTTATTGGGGCTCTTGTGTCTATACTACAATGTTACTCTTGGTCAGTTTTCTCCCTCAATTTTAAACTACACAGTAGATAACGGGCTTCCTAGTTCTGAAACTCACGATATTTTACGAGATTCCAAAGGATACATTTGGATTGCTACTGACCGTGGAGTTGCTCGTTACAATGGTTATGAGTTTGAACGCTTCACTACAAATGACGGGTTAACTGACAATACCATTTTCGAAATGGTTGAAGACTCTAAACAACGTATTTGGTTTTTTACAATGAGTCTTGAACTGTGTTTGTATGAAGATGGAACATTTAAACCCTACGAGTACAATGATCTGCTTTCTCAAACCCTAATCGAACATAATCTATCTTCTATCTCCTCTATGAACTACTATGTTGATTCTCTTGACAATGTTTACATTTCGTTAAAAGGATCATCTATTAAAATTGATTCAAGTGGACAAGTTTCTATCCAATCTTTGTTTCAATCATCTCATGATGCTATTTTTCAGGTAAAATACATTGAAAAAAAACTCATCGACTTCTATTACTATTCAGGTAAAAGCAAAAAAGAATTTGAGGTATATTATGAGAATAAGCCAACCCATCACACTATTAAAAATAAAGAAAACGCAGCCAGTAGAATCTTTCATATCGAACAATCATTTGCTCCTAAAACCGGTAAAATCTTTTTCAGTTACAAAGATTCACTCTACACTTTAGATACTTTATCACTAACAATTAATAGTGTTGCTTACAACAAAAACAGCTTCAACTGTATTGTTCGAATTAAAGATGAAATCTGGACCGGATCATATCATTCGGGCATAAGCATCTACGATTTAAATGGTAACTTTAAACGTTCACTTATAGCAGATCAATCCATTTCAGAAATTTACCCAATAGGTAACCAGGTTTGGATTACAAGCATTTCAAATGGTGTTTATTACATTCCTGATTATCGTATTGGTCAACTTGCTACCGAGAAAACAATTGCTTCGAGCTGGATTACAGACATTACACTCAATAATGACACCATTTTTATAGGTCATGAAAGTGGACAAATTTCCATCTACAAATCTCTCAACAAATTACATCACCTAAAATTTAGTGCACGTATTAACCAGCTTGAGTATGATACTACTCACAATTTGTTATGGATTGCCTCTCCCGTATTTCTAAACTCTCTAGATCGTAATTTCACGCTAACAAAATACACGTCATCAGATTTGGGCATTCGTGCATTACTCCTGTTTAATGATACTATTGTAACATCCAGTACAAACATTAATTACTATCAGTTTCATGAAAAAGGCAAACCACTTACGTTTCTATTTCAATCGAGTAATAAATCTTCTGGAAAATCAGACTTTCTACAAAGCCTTTACCGAGATAAAAACACCATATGGTCTGGAGGAATTTTCGGGCTTTCAAAGACTACTATCAGTCTTCATTTTCATGACTTGGAAAACCTCGGCAGATCGATTCAACCATTAAAGAATCGTGTTACATGCATTGCCCAAAAAGATTCAACACTATGGTTAGGCACAAGAGGAAACAGCATCCTTCTTTTTGATAAAAGAGAACAAGTCTCTTTTATTGATGCCAAAGTTGGTTTTAAACCAAAGAACATTAATGACATCATTATTGATGGTGAAAAAGTTTGGGTTGCTTCTAATATGGGAGTTACTCTTATTACACTTAATTACCCAGGGCAATACCTCTTTCATCAAATCAATACTTCATCAGGTCTTTCTACCAATGAGGTTACTTCTTTGGCGCTGTATGGAGATACTCTTTTAATTGGCACAAAAAAAGGCCTGAACGTTATTAACACCAAAACTTACCAATTAAGCGACACTAAAGAAAAACCCATTTTAACCGCTGTTCGTATTGATGAACAAATGGTTGATACGAATAACATTGAGATAACCTATGACAAAAGCTTAATCGACTTTTCTTTTCTTTCTTTTGATTACGGGGCTGGCGGAAACATAACTTACCAATACCAAATCCCAGAGTTTGATGACAACTGGTACACCACAAATGAACGCTCTGTAAGATTCATGGCTCTTCCTCCTGGTAAGTACACCTTTAAGGTTAGAGCTTTAAAAAATGATGGAACCTGGACAAATGCCAACACACTATCGTTTACTGTTTTACCTGCCATTTGGCAAACATGGTATTTCTGGGGAGCGATAGGCTTCTCTTTTATTCTGCTTGTATCTTTAATTGCGTATTCACTTATTAAAAGTGCTAATGAAAAAAATGAGATGAATTCTCGTATTGAAGCATTGAAACAAAGTTCTCTTTCAGCTCAAATGAATCCTCACTTTGTTTTTAACGTGCTCAACTCCATTCTTACTTTTTTACTTACAAATAGCCAACGTAATGCAGCCAAATACCTTAGTTCATTTGCTTGGTTAATGCGTAAAACATTTAACCTGTCTAAGGAATCTAAAATTACTCTTGAAGAGGAGTTGGATGTATTAACATCTTATTTCAAATTAGAAAAACTTCGTATTGATGAAAAAGTCGATTTCCAATTACACGTTGACC
>CERC01021202.1_pt1 | contig 34107 bp, 29 predicted proteins | sample 530921 | NCBI WGS metagenome assembly CERC01 (sample SAMEA2621099, study PRJEB7988) | marine metagenome | isolation source: saline water (ENVO:00002010), including
AATATCTACTCATCCGAAAATAATTTTCTAAAAGAGAAGCTAGAAATGCTTATTTAAAAAAACAAAGACATGAGAAATCAACTGATCTTTTTTTTAAACCCTGACGTATGCAATGCATTTAAAAGCCAACAATCAATTCACTAACGAGCTGTTCCAACTTATGAATTCTATTAAACAACCACACATTGCAGTTATCGGTGCCGGTTTTTCCGGTGCTTACCTTACTAAGCTGCTTATAGATGCAGGCATAAGGGTTTCCCTATTTGAAAAGAGCCGGGGGACTGGGGGGAGACTTTCAAGCTGCAGCTTAGACAATCATTCTGCAGATTTAGGTGCGCCTTTCTATACGCCTACAACTCCAGCTTTCAAAAAATGGCTTGACCAGCAGCCCGACATAGCCACTTGGAATACTAAAGTCATTGATTTTTCAGGTAAGACATTACCCTCAGAAACATTCCACTTAGCAATACCAAAACAAAGCTCGCTTACGAGAAGACTCATTCAAGGCGCACACTTTGCTCCCAGCACGCGGATCGCAAAAATTTCACACAACGCCAACAAACAAGATCATAAGAATTCTATTTATGACAATGATGGGCTCCTATTAGGACATTTTGATGGCGTCATCATCACGGCACCTGCGGCTCAAGCTGGGCCATTATTAAATACAACAGAGATACCAAGGTTAGCTACTGCTTATTCAAACATAGCAAACCAGATCACCTCTCAAGCTAGCTGGGTACAAGTGCTGGTCCTCAAATCAAGTGACCGGATAACACCAGATTTAATCAAAGGTGAGCATAAGTTGTTATTTAGGTGCATAAAAAACAGCAGTAAACTAAATAGAACAGACGGACTTGGTAATGATGTATGGGTTATCGAGGCAAATAGTGAATGGAGCGAATTAAATAAAAACAGTGATCCTGAGAATGTAAGAAAACAACTTACTGAAGCATTTCTAAAATTACTTCCAATCCAACCTGAAATACTCGCTACACGCACGCACCGATGGCTTTATGCACGACATGAAGCCGTCGATGAAGAATTTATATGGGACTCTGAAACATGTATAGGAGCATGCGGTGACTGGTTAGCTGCTCATCATTTAGAAGGTGCTTGGCATAGCGCTAAAATGCTTGCAAAGACAGTCATTAATAAACTTTAACGAGCCAAATTGACGCCCAACTGAATAACTTAAAACCAAGCTAAATCACCATTAATTCAGATAAAACAGTATAATAGCTATTGTTATATACGACTGATTGCGAATTAGGGAACCTGTTTGCATCCATGTATAATAATCGAAGAAACAGCCCTTATCTGTTTGATTATAATTAGAATTAAAGTGAACTTCGGAGCTAAGGTATGTCTGACGAGCCATTTTTCCTCAAAGAAGAGAAAGAAAAACTAGGCCTACAACGTGCAAATGGCCAAACGGAAGCAACCTTAGAGCCCTTACTTCTCGGTAAGAGGGTTAAAGAGATCCGCTTAAGTCAAAACCTCACGTTAGAAGAAGCAAGTAAACTCACTGGCTTGGCTCGTTCAACTTTATCTAAAATTGAGAATGAACAAATATCTCCAACATTCACAGCGGTGAATAAACTTGTAAAAGGCTTAGGGATCGATATTCCTCAGCTCTTCTCTCAACCCAAGCGCACTATAGGTGCCGGTGGACGCAGAGATATTACCCGCGGTGGAGAAGGTCTTCCGCACCCTACCCCGACTTATGAGCACGAGCTACTCGCGACTCAATTAAGCACCAAGAAAATGATCCCCTACCGCACCACAGTGCGCGCTCGAACTTTTGATGAGTTTAATGATTGGGTTAGGCATGACGGTGAAGAGTTTCTTTTTGTACTAAGAGGCTCTCTGATGCTTTACACCGAACTTTATGAGCCACTCGAGTTGTTCACGGGCGACTCAGCTTACTATGACTGTGAAATGGGCCACGCGCTTATCTCTACCAGTGAGGAAGATGCTGAAGTCATCTGGGTAACCGCCTAAAAAGCATAAAACTCGACTGGTGAAGCTTCAGCTTGTTAGAACAGCATGAAATTTTTAACCGCGGCAAAAGTGACGATTTGAAAATTTGGTTTATACTAAGTTTAACCTTCCTGAACACCGTCACTCGATTGTTACTGAGCATTCGCTTAGATAGAAAACAATGTCTTGTGGCGGTTTTTTTTCACCACCCGAAACCGGCCAAAGAGATACTATTTCCTTCAGCCCAACGGCCATCCTGCTTCAAATTACTTAAGACGCTCTCTGCCGTTGAATCATTCATATCATTGAAACAGTTAAGCAGATCGGTTATCTCCTCATGCAAAGCATCAGGATCCTCCATATTACACCACAACTCATAAGTATCGATTGCAACAACAGGGTACTCAAGTTCCGAAATAAAGACAGACCATCTTTCTAACAGTTCTGCATCCGCTCCTTGTACATGAGGCTTTAAATAAGAAAGCCTTTGTTGAATTCTTGGAATCAGATCTTCTGTATAGCCAATTAAAAATGGATACCTAGCTCCCTCTGAATGCACCAGCACCGTATCATCAGCAGAGTTGCTAGCCGCGTAATACTCCACTTCAGACTCATCAAACCCCAACAACCAAAATAACGGAAGCGCATGATTTGCTGCACATAGCATCTCAGCTTGAGGCTCACCCGTTAAGCCACCTGGCATGCCATCCATTCCCATAAAAATAATACGCGTACCTAACATGATAATCCCTCTACTGCTGTTCGACCTTATAACCCAGTTCAACCAACGACTTTAAGAGGCCATCAGCGCCAATAACATGAGCTGCACCTACTAGAACAAATTCAACTTCATCAGTTAAAAGCATCTGCTCTATCTGAGGTAACCACCTTTTGTTCCTTTCTACCAATAAAGATTGATACATGTTCGGGTAATTCAAACGCATATCATCAACGACCAGCTTCTCTAAGGAGCTCGTATCACCTGATTTCCAATGAAGAACAATGCTAGACATCATCGCTTCCGTTTTTTCGACATCATTTAACGTCTGGCGTAAAAACTGCTCTTCATTGCCCTCACCCATTTTTTGGATGAAGCTCAGATGGGTTTCAATCGATTCCAAAGCCAAAGTAGCTTTTCCTTGGTTTATCGTCTTTTGATAATAGACTGAATCAGCCCCTGCCTGAGATATCCCAAGACGCTGAAACTCAACCGCTAACATGGTCATCATCACACCCGCAGGCTTCATTGCTATAAACATATTTGGCAACATGCCACGCTGAGCTAAATATTGGTTCAAATCTGCATATAATGCTGGCGAAATTAATTCGCTAAGCAGGCGTCCATCTTGATAGGACAACTGAGACATCAGCCTCACCTGCACCTGAGGATCCTCAAGTGCCCCCATATCCGTCTCTAGTACAACCGTATGTGACTGTTCGTAAGCATCATCAAAGGCTCTAGGAAACGGTAGATCCTTTTTAGCGAGAACATGAACAGTGCCTGCTAAAAAGAGAAACTGATCACTTTTACTCACCTTCCATACAAAAGTTTCGGCAAGAGTGTAACCACTAAATAACAGGCTAAAAATCATAAGGCATAATTTCATGCTTTATCCTTAAAGAGAAAAAATAATTTGGATTAAAAATACTGGAAGTTACAACCAACTACTGATTTTTTTATATATCAGATGATAGGAAAAAAGTTTTATAGCTTGAAAGTACTAATTCACTATATCTTTGTAAGTAAACTAACCTTTTAGTATTCAACATATAACGTAGTTACGTGCTAACGTTAAAATTAGTATGCTAGTAGATAGTAACCTAGAAAATTCATAAAAAGGTACGCAAATGACCAAACTTGCCTCATCAGATTTGAACATTTTGTTAGTTGAACCTTCCACGATGCAACGTAAAGTTATTCGTAAGGAATTAAGCGAAGAAAATATTGAATCCATAGATGAAGCTGAGACGGTCAAATCTGCGCTTAAGCGAATCAGTATGGTTAAACCCGATCTGGTCATTAGCTCACTTTATTTACCAGATGGTTCAGCTATGGATATCGTTAACCATATTAGGAAGAACCCTGAAACCGCTGACCTCCCCTTCATGTTAATATCGAGTGAGACTCGGCATTGCGAGTTAGATAAGTTTAAACAATCCGGTGTGATCGCAATTTTACCTAAGCCATTCAGCCATGATCATCTAACTACCGCTATTAACTCCACATTAGATATTCTTTCCGATGATGAGCTTGAACTCGACTATTATGACCCTGAAACATTGAGAGTTCTTGTGGTCGATGACAGCAAAATGGCACGTAAAGTAATCATAAACGTACTTACGAACCTTGGAATAAACAACATAACTCAAGCAGCGGATGGCTCGGATGCCATAGAATTACTACCTCAAGGCTTTGATGTGATCATCACTGATTACAATATGCCTGAAGTCAACGGGTTACAATTAGCTGAACACGTGAGAAGCTCCCAAGAATATTCACATCTGCCGATTTTGATGGTTACAAGTGAATCAACTCATGCGCACCTAAGCAATGTCGCAAAGTCTGGGGTCAATGCGATGGCAGACAAGCCCTTCGAACCATCTACCATCAAACAGCTTTTAACTAAAATTCTAGACGAGTAATCTTTTGTATATGAAGAGGCTTTGCATGGTAACAACCTCTTATCCCCCAAGAGAAAGGATCCCATTTTGCCACCACGCAAGCAGTACAATAAATGACAGTACAGCTAATATCCCTTCCTCTCATTTCTAAAGCGTTTAATTTGTATTTCAGCACTATTGGGGAAAACGCATAACCACACACTTTAAGCCTAAATGTTAATTTTGAATGGAAGAAAAATTTTCAAGCTAACTATACATTTTGCCTAGAACAAAACCTGTTCAATTAATAATCAACCTTAAATGCAGCAAAAGCATGCAAGATAACGGTATAAAGACAACAATTCACCGCCCTTTCCTTGCTCTAAAACGCCTGAAGTGTATAATGCCACGCTTTCCCACCGAGCAGCCTATACTGTAATTCAAAGACTGATTGCAGTCCTCTGCCCTAATTCCAAACAGGTAACACACTCAGATGAATTCAGAAGATCAGCTATCCTTTGCTGAACTTGGCCTTGCGGCTCCCGTGCTTAAAGCAATTGAAGAGACTGGCTACGAAACGCCATCCCCAATCCAAGCAGCCAGTATTCCGCACCTGCTAGAAGGTAGAGACCTTTTAGGTGTAGCTCAAACGGGTACAGGTAAAACTGCCGCGTTCTCACTACCGCTACTTTCTCGCCTTGATCTAAAAAGTCGCCATACACAGCTTCTAATTTTAGCCCCTACACGCGAATTAGCGATTCAGGTTGCAGAAGCTTGCCAAACTTACGCGCGTAACTTAGCCGACTTCCATGTACTACCGATTTATGGTGGTCAGGCTTATGATACTCAGTTACGTCAGCTGAAGCGTGGCGCACAAGTTGTTGTCGGCACTCCCGGTCGTGTTATGGACCATATGCGCCGTGGCTCACTTAAGCTGAATAACTTACAAGCTCTAGTATTAGACGAAGCCGATGAAATGCTACGCATGGGCTTCATTGATGATGTTGAGTGGGTATTGGAACATACACCTGAAGATCGTCAGATTGCGCTTTTCTCAGCGACAATGCCAGCTCAGATCAAGAAAGTTGCTCAGAACCATCTGAACAACCCTGCTGAAATACGTATTAAAGCGAAAACAGCAACGGCCACAACGATCACCCAAAGCTATCTTCGAGTTTCAGGTAATCAAAAGCTTGACGCACTGACACGTATCCTAGAGATGCAATCGTTCGATGCAATGCTTATTTTCGTACGTACGAAATCAGCAACGGTTGAGCTGTCTGAAAAGTTAGCCGCTCGTGGTTATGCTTCAGAAGCGTTGAATGGCGATATTTCTCAGAACTTACGCGAACGTACCGTTGATAAACTAAAGCGTGGCCAAATAGATATTCTTGTTGCGACTGATGTCGTTGCACGAGGCTTGGACGTTGAACGTATAAGCCACGTATTAAACTACGATATCCCATACGATACTGAATCTTATATTCACCGTATTGGTCGTACAGGGCGTGCTGGACGTGAAGGCGAAGCCATACTATTTGTTTCTCCACGAGAACAGCGCATGCTTAAATCTATTGAGCGCGCTACGCGCCAGCAGATTGACCAGATGCAGCTACCGTCGACTAATGATATCAATGAAAAACGTGTAAAACGTTTTGTTGATCGCATTACTGAAACAATCGAAAGCCAAGATATCGAGTTTTATAAAAACCTGCTCACTGAATACCAGCAGGAAAATGATACCGATCCGCTAGTCGTTGCATCTGCGCTTGCGCACCTGCTTCAAGGTAAGACTCCGCTTCTAATGAAAGAGCAGCCACGTCAGCCACGACGTGATCGTGAAGAAAGGGGAGATCGCGGTGATCGCGGTAACAGACGTCAGCCTCGTGGAATGTCGACTCAAGCGAAACCGCTTAAAGACAATCCAGATGTTAAGATGCAGCGTTACAAGCTAAACGTTGGGCATGAACATGGTGTCGCACCGAAAAACATCGTTGGCGCAATAGCAAATGAAGCAGATCTAGATGCAAATCTGATTGGCTCCATTGAGATCTACGATGACTGCTCAACTGTTGATCTACCTACAGGCATGCCTAAAGCAGTAGTACAGCAATTGCGTAAAGCGGTTGTTTGCGGTCAACGCCTTAACATTCAGGATATGTCCAGCGAAGGCAAAGGCGCACCAAGTGGTGGCCGTAGTAGACGTAGTGGTGGTAACAATAGCAACAGCCGTAATCGCCCTCCTCGTCGTAACCGCAAAGATAGCAAGGACAGCAAAAAGAGTAGCGACAGCTAAGCTTACTCTCACTTGTTTGTTAACAGATTAACAAGCAAGCGTTAAAAAACCGATACCTTCAGCTATGACTGGGTATCGGTTTTTTTTACCATAAAAAAAGCAGGCATAATGCCCACTCTTTTATATAAAACTGATAGAAACCTGTACTTAGTAAATAAGCCAAGCTTTAAGTAACGGTATAGGATTTACTCACCCGTAACCATTATCGCTTCAACTTCAATATCTGCGTCTTTTGGAATCTGCTTTACCGCAAATGCAGCTCGCGCAGGGTAAGGCTCCGAGAAATACTTAGCCATCACCTCATTAACCTCTGCAAAATATTTCATATCAGAAAGCAGAATTGTCACCTTTACGATATCGGCTAAAGAGCCACCTGCAGCTTCAGCAACAGCCTGAAGGTTCTTAAAAACCTGATCAGCTTGCGCCACAAATGATTCAGTAATTAGCTCCATAGTTTCAGGCACAAGAGGAATCTGACCTGACATGTAAACCGTACTGCCAACACGCACAGCCTGTGAATAAGTACCAATGGCGGAAGGCGCATTTTCTGTACTGATGATGCTTCTGTTCATAATTAACCCTGTAAAACTGTTTATTTACTTAAAAACCATTAAAACCAATCTACGGAAAGGTATAAGAAAGCGGAATCATTCGCTGCCTAATCTTTAACTGAGTAGCTATATACAACCTCTACTACTGCGCCTTCATTCTCATATTCAATACTTTCACAAAGCTCGGATACCAACGCAATGCCTCTACCCGAAAAGCCCCCTGGCGCACTGGAAGGCTCTTTATTCAACCAATGCTTAAAGTCGAACCCATCACCACTATCTTCAACCCGAACTTTTAAGCGACCGCCTTTAGTTAATCGCGTATGCTGCATATACAAGGATACAGCACCCGTTGATAGGCTCTCTAGACGTCGTTCACGCTCACTAAAATACTCAGCAAAGCCTTCCGGCGAAGACTTCAGAGAGGATTCAAGCTTCAAAACGCCATGATCCAGTGAGTTCACATAAAGCTCGGTCAAAATACTGAAAACACTATGCCAATGATCACCTCCTCCTTCATCTTCTTGAAGGCGACTTAATGCCTGAGCGACCGGATTAATTCTACTGAGACTTTTGCCCTGAAGCTCTAAACTCCAATTCCAGCTATCAAATGCAGTGGGCTCATCTACCACATGGGCACTACTTGCTATAGCTTTATCAAAATTTTCCGCCGTAACCCTACCCGGCACATCAATAATAGATATATCATCTTTTTGTGTTTGCTCCCCAACAAAAGCAGATAGATCACTTAGAATTAGATCAACTAACGAACTACCACCATCTAACTTTTGCTTCTCGGCACTTTTTAATAACCGCTCCTCTCCAAACTGCTCTCCCTGCATATCCTCAGCCTCAAGAACACCATCACTTAATAGCAAGATATTATCTACTGAAGAGACTGTAGTATGTTCAAAAACGAGATCTTTCACATTCGGAACAATACCTAAAGGGGGATGTTTAGACACAACTCTATGAATTAACTCTCCCTGAGAAAAAACCATAATGTCAGGTAAACCACCGTTCCAAATTTTAGCACTGCCGTCAGTACTTAGTGTCACAATTCCAGTTGCCAGAAACATGCCGGTGGGGAGTAACTTTTGAAGCTTTCGGTTTATCTGTGCGATAATCTCTTCGGCATCGTAGCCCTTTGCCGTCATGGCTCGGAATGTCTCTGACAAAGGCAGTGCGCCAATTGTCGACGTTAAGCCATGACCTGTAAAATCACCTAACAATACGTTTAATTCACCATTGGGGCGAAAAGCACTAAGCTGAACATCACCGCTGAAAGTTTCAGCAGGCTGCTTATGAATCCTAATCTGATCCAATGCAGCATTAGCCGATTCCACTGCTCCGCTTAATAGCTGCTCAGCCACTTCCTCTTCACGTGCACGAATATGATTTAGCTTCTTAACTTGGCCATAGAGTTGGGAGATTCTTCTTAGCGCTACAACTTTTCCCTCGAGCAATTCGAAGGGAAAGGGCCGCTGCATAAAATCATCACCACCGGCATCAATTGCCTGCCTAATAACCTCTTGCCCCTCAGCTCCAGTTACAAAAATAATAGGGATAAAGCTATCTTTTGCTAAAGACTTTACCTCTCTCGCTGCCTGAATACCGTCCATTTCTGGCATATTGATATCCATCAGCACAAGACTAGGTTTTGATTCTTTATACTGTGCTACCGCCTCTAAGCCATTCTCAGCATAAACAACGTCCAACCCCATCTGTTGGATCATTTGACCTAAGATCTGACGATTCAAGCGCATATCATCAACGATTAGCACTTGATTATCGTTATCCACTACGGGAGCTAAATCGGTTCCGTGCATATTAGCGCTCTATAGTTACAAACTGATCAAAGTTAGCGATGGTTAGAATTTTATGCACAGATTCATTAGGCTTAGAAATCACAACCTTCCCTCCTAACTTTTCAGCATGCTCTTTGAGTAATAAAATCATCCCCAAAGCAGAGCTATCCATATAAGTCGCTTTCGATAGATCGACTAAAAAACAACTATTAGGCACACTCACATTTCGATAAGCATCACGAAACGCTTGATGGACTGAATAATCAAACTGCTGAGACACAAGTATTTGTACTGTTTTAGTCTCACTTGAATTTTGAACCGAAATAGCCATTTTACCTCACTCTAATACTCTAATTTACAGAGAAACTAAGCCATACTCTAAAATAGCTCAACATCACCTTCATCCATATCGTTTTGAGCAACAGTCCTTCTTTCATTCCTCTGCAATGCGACTTCACGAAGTTCTCTACATCGCTGCACGCAAGTCTCTGCAGCGGTTTCATTAACACGATGATCAGATGTCACTACATTTGTAATCAAGCTCGATACTTCATTCAGTGAATCAATATTATGCTCCACTGACGTTAAGGCCTGAGATGAGATATCTTCAAACTGTAAAGAACGAACCGCTTGATCAACACTACCACTGAGTTGACCACCGATCTCAGATATTTCCATTACTTTCTCATTCAGAAAATGATTCATACTGGCCATATGCTCAAGCATCTGACCCATTTTATCCTTGGTACCAATCGTATCGCTCATATCGGTTGAAGCCATTCCTCCAACAGTACTTCGCAACACTTCAATGGTTTCTTTAGCCGCGCCAATCTCTTCTCTTATCTGGTTATTCAGCTCAGCAGAATTGATTGACAATGTTCTCACTTCATCTGCGACAACAGCGAAACCTCGACCTGCATCACCCGCACGGGCAGCCTCAATACTTGCGTTAAGTGCCAATAGATTTGTTTGACTGGCTAAACCTTCAACGTTTTCAATAAGTCCAAAAATCCCATCTAGTTTCTCAACCATGTCATCTATATGGTGGACCGTTTCTAAACTGTTACGGCTGACATCAACCATGACGTGAACAAATTGATCTAACGTCTTGCCTGTTTCTTTAATGAAACCTTGAATGCTGAAAGACTCGCCTTCCGCACCTTCATTATGGCTCTCATCACCCTCATGGGTTTGATTGATAATATCGGCAGTTAATGCAGACTGGCGGTTTGCCAATTCATGCATGTTATGGAAACTATCAGCCATTAATGAAACAGCTTCTTTAATTAGGCCATCAACCCTCTCAACCTCTTGATTAACAATCAAAGCGTCATGAACTAAGGTTTGCGAAACTTCGTTTATAGCCCCATGCAATGAAGGGTCTACGCGCCCCTTATTATCATCAGAGGAACGTTCATTCTGCGAAATTTTTGGCGGGTGATCAGAGTCTGAAAGAATAAACAAACTAATCAGAGAAATAAATAAAACCGTCAAACAAACAATATTAATGACCTTATCAAACTCGATGGCCTGAGAAACACTAAGCCCTATCGTGGCCAATAAAGCCAAGCTTAACATTATTTTTTTAACCGCCATAAAAATGACCTCTGCCCTTAATTGTTATGAAAGGTACTGCACCAAGCGTGGCGCAACCTTTTCTAATGCTAGTACTTCTTTTGCTGCCCCCAAACGTACAGCAGCCCCCGGCATTCCCCAGACTAAGCTTGTCGCTTCGTCTTGAACAATTGAATATGCCCCTTGATCAACCAAACGCTTCATTGCAAGCGCGCCATCCTCACCCATACCGGTCAAGAGGACAGTCGTTATATTTTTTGCATCTAACTCACTTAATGAATCAAACATAACCTCAACCGACGGTTTATGACGATTAACAGGCTCACTTGAATCAAGCGTACAGATGAATTGATGACCATATTTTTTAATCACTAAATGGTGCGAGCCTGGAGCAATATAAACATGCCCTGCTTTTAAAACATCACCCTCTTTAGCTTCGGAAACGCTCAACTCGCTTTGACGATTTAGACGATTAGCAAAACGATCACTAAAACTCTCAGGTATGTGCTGCGTAATGATAATAGGAGGCATCGAGCCAGGAAGGACGGACAATAGATCATGTAACGCTTCGGTGCCGCCCGTAGATGAACCTATCGCTATAAGCTGATTATTCTTGTGCGTGATACTAGTCGGTTTAATCACCGGCCGATCAATATTTGACAAAGAGCGTCGAAATTTTAATTTAGAAGAAGAACCCGCAGCAGCTTTGACTTTATCAACTAAATCACGCTGAAAAAGCTTGAGCGCCTCATCTGATTCATTAGCCGTAGGCTTACCAATATAATCAACTGCACCTAACTCTAATGCTTGAAGCGTCGCATCTGCTCCCGCATGTGTCAGTGTAGATATCATCACAACGGGAATAGGATTTAACTTCATTAAATTTTTTAAAAAAGTAATGCCATCCATTCTTGGCATCTCAATATCAAGCGTCACCACGTCGGGTTTCAATAACTTGATTTTATCTCTTGCATCATAAGGATCAACAGCGGTCCCTACAACCTCAATACTAGAATCAAGAGACAACAATTCCGTTAACACATTCCTAACTAACGCTGAATCATCGACGATTAGTACTCGGATTCCATCCATATTTTTGACCAACACCTAAATAGCTATTTGGGTCGACAAGTTCCGAATTTAAAACAACATGGAACTCTTAAATCTCAATCTAACTTTTAAAATACTGCCTTAATTCATCAACTTAAAACAATTCAACATCAGTATCATCTAAATGCTCATCCACATCCACACGATAGGACTTCTCTTCTTCAATAAGTTTCTGATCTTCACGATGATCAAGTTTATTAACTAACATTCTCCCCTCTTGCGGGAAATATGCAATTCTTCTTGCTTGATCACCACCTAGATCAGAGGCGACAACCTTTAAGCCTTCATCCTTAATATATTGCAAAATAAAGTCAATATTCTGCTGCCCGATACTCGTCAAGCCGCTGATCATATCCCCCCCACCCGCTAATTTAACCTGCAAATCTGAACGCTGACTACCATGCTTCATCAGCTCATTAATTAGCTGCTCCATTGCAAACAGGCCATAGCGTGATGATCGATATAGATCACCTCCTTGCTCACCGGATGGGAGCATAAAGTGATTTATACCACCAAGCCCAGTTTGAGGATCAAAAATACACGCTGAAACACAAGAACCTAGGACAGTGGTGATAACTATGTTATCCCTTGATACGTAATACTCTCCAGGCTTTACCTTCACCGCATATTTTTCCCAGCGAGGCTCCCAAAAAGGCATAATCGACTCAAAGCCATTCAATATTTCTGGAAAATTTTCCCTATTCACTAATGAGTATCCACTTTCCTATAGATCGTTTTACCTACCAGCTCAAAACTACTTGCGTGACGAGCAAGCGCTTCAGAATGCCCCACGAATAGATATCCACCGGGCTTAAGGAGCCCAGCCATCCGCTGTAAAAGACCTGCTTGAGTTTCTTGATCAAAATAGATCATGACATTACGGCAAAAGATAAAGTCCAATGGCCCTTTCATCGGCCACTCTTCCATCAGGTTCAAATAGTTAAACGTGATCAGCGACTGGAGCTCATTGCGTATTTTTATATGACCTTCATTACCATTTCGACCTTTTAAAAACCATTTCTGCACCAACGCCTTAGACATTGAGTTAACCCTTTCATTAGCGTAAATTCCTGCTTGGGCGCTACCTAAAACCTTTGAATCAATATCGGTGGCCAATAAACGAATATCCCAAGAAGCTGTATTAACACTAGAATCCAGAATAGTCATCGCTAAGCTGTAGGGTTCTTCGCCTAATGAGCAACCCGCAGACCATGCTCTTAACTTACGTTGGCCTGAAGCAGCTATTTCCGGAAGTATGTGTTCATTAATAAAATCAAAATGATGCTTCTCTCTAAAAAAAGCAGTCAAGTTAGTCGTTAAAGCATTAATGAACTGAGTAAATTCTGAAGGATTAGCATCTAGATATTGGAAGTACGAATCAAAACCATCTAACCTTAACTCTCGAAGTCTACGTACAAGGCGGTTATACGCCATATCAATTTTATGGTCTGCTAGAACAATGCCCGCGTAATCATACAACTCATCCCGCACTTTCGAAAAATGCTTTGTTGTAAAAACAAATTCACGCTCGTGTTCATCAGCTATCGACATTAAAACCTCTGGTAATAAACATTTCGAAAGTTGATAGATAACGAGGGACCTTCAACCCAACGGGTAAAAAGATCCCTATTTTTCTAGTTCAATTAAAACTCTTCCCACTCATCACTACTTCCTCCGGCAGTGATAATAGGTGGAGCCTTACGTGAAGGTGAAGGGCTACGCTGCTGCCCTTGGCTAGGCGTAGAAGCAGCCGACGCTAAATCTCTAACCCTATTAAGCCCCTGCCCCCCACTATGTGATTCAGTGACAGTATCAACTTCGGATACTGTAAACTGATTGACCAACCGCTGAAGCTGCCCTGCTTGATCTTCCATCGAAGAAGATGCAGCTGCAACCTGCTCAACTAACGCAGCATTTTGCTGCGTTCCTTCATCCATTTGGGTTACAGCTATATTAACTTGCTCAATACCAATCGCTTGTTCACGACTCGCTGCAGCAATCTCGCTAATGATAGTCGATACGTTTTTGATAGAATCCATAATTTCAGCTAGTGCTTTTCCGGATTCATCAACAAACAAACCACCCTCTTCAACTTTTTCTACACTGTCACTAATAAGCTCTTTAATCTCTTTTGCAGCACCTGCACTTCGTTGCGCCAAACTCCTTACTTCAGAAGCAACAACCGCAAAGCCTCGACCTTGCTCACCGGCTCTAGCCGCCTCAACTGCAGCATTTAAGGCTAGAAGGTTCGTCTGGAATGCGATTTCATCGATCACACCAATAATTTCAGCAATTTTAGTGGAGCTCGAGCGAATATCTCCCATGGAGGTGACCACTTTATTGGAAATCTCACCGCCCTTTTCCGCTAATTTTTGCGCGCCAGCTGCTTGAGTACGCGCTTCATCAGCGTTATCTGCGTTCTGCCTTACAGTACTCGTCATCTGCTCCATACTCGCAGCAGTTTCCTGCAAGCTAGCCGCCTGAGCTTCAGTACGCGTGCTTAATGTACCGTTACCCGTGGAAATCTCAGAAGAGCCAGTCGTAATGCTCTGACCCGCGGTTCTTATCTGGCCCACCATATTGTTAAGGTTATGCAGTGAGCTATTCAGCGAATCATTAAGTTCAGCAAATTCACCTTTAAAATTTCCACTCATCTGCTGGGTTAAATCACCATCAGATAGAGCACTTAGAACACGCTTAATCTCTCTTACTGGCTCAACGACAGCATCAAGCATCTGGTTTACACCCGATGCGACATTCTGCATAAAGCCGCTGTACGCTGAAACATCTAGACGCTCATCAAGCTGACCCAGTGAAGCTTTCTGAATAAGCTGCTCTACTTCATCCTCTGCTCTAAGCTGATCAGTCGTATCCATCCACTCAACAACCGTACCTAAACGGTTATTTTGCTCATCAATTACTGGATTAGCTATTAGTGCAAAACTACGCGCACCTACTTTAATGTGCCCGTTATATGTGCTCTTCAAGCTCTCAAGCATTCGTCGCTGATGCTCAGGCTTTTCGTGAAAAATATCAAAATTTGAACCTAGAATCGTTTCAGCATCAAAATCTGGAAGTTTTTCCCGAATATCCTCTTGAGCATTACGCATCATATTTAGTGCTGAATCATTACAATAGATTATCTCTCCCTCATTATCCGCTAGCATTACACTTGAAGACACATTATCTAATGCGACTTTAATTCGTTGAGAGCGCTTGCCTGCTTCTCTTGCATCATTAACTTCGTAGCCTAATTTTACAGCGAGGATCTTAACCATCCGCTTAAGCTCACCCGTCTCGCCTGATTCATCCAAAGGGATAGAAGCTAAGTACTCACCCTCTGTGATATCAAGCATATGCCGCTTGGCTTCTTTTAAAGGAGTCACAACTTTATTGTTGATGCATGAAGTAACGCCAAAATACATTAAGATAAATGCGACGATAGGACCGGCCATCAATGCGATGCCAGGAGCTCCTGCCAAATAAATAGCCGCATTAATAAGCACCGCTGCGACAACAGAAATCAGTGCGAACTTGGAAATTTCTGCAGATAAATTCTCATTCGTCACTTGGCTAGGAGACGGGATAGTCGCCTCATTACGCTTTAACTTTGCATAAAGCGCCGTAGATTGTTCAACCTCCTCTACAGAGGGCCGAGTACGCACAGACATATACTCGACGATTTCACCATTACGGAATATCGGAGTTACGTTTGCTTTAACCCAATAGTAATCACCATTCTTGCAGCGGTTTTTTACTAATTTTGACCACGGGCGCCCTAGCTTCAAGGTATCCCATAAATCTTTAAACGCGGCTGGCGGCATATCTGGGTGACGAACAACATTGTGGTTTTTACCCACGAGCTCATCATGACTAAAACCACTTATCTCAATAAAATCAGGGTTCACATAGGTGATAATCCCTTTAAGATTCGTTTTAGTAACCAGTTCCTGACCATCTCTGAGCTTAATCTCGCGATCCGTAATGGGCTCATTGATTTTCATTATCTATCCTCCGCGTCCTACGCTTATACTTCGGTATCTGCTGACTGTTCTACAGCCAACTCATCGGAATTCATTAGCTCATCGACATCCATCAAGACGATCATTTTTTCATCTTGTGCCACTAAGCCCGTAATATATTCAGAATTAATCACACCTTTCATCTGTGGTGCGGGTTGAACTTGATCAGGGGTAAATGTATAAGTTTCAGCTACCGCATCCACAATAATCCCCATCACTCGTTCACCACTTTCACTCTCTACTTTAATGACAATCACAACCGTTGTTGGGCCATATTCAACCGTCTCAAGCCCAAAACGTTCCCTTAAATCAATAATAGGAATGATCGCCCCACGTAGATTAAGAACACCTTTCAAATAACTCGGCATGTCCGGAATCTGCGTAACGGGGGTCCACCCTCGCAGCTCCTGCACTCTTAATATGTCTAACCCAAACTCTTCATCATCTAACAGAAAGCTTAAATACTGCTGTCCATTACTTTTTTGCTCTAACATAGCGGTCTCTTCGGACCATTCAGTGTCATTCATACCGCTGCCTTATAATTTGAAGAGTTACTACTAGAAGAATTACCATTTTCAAAAATAGCATTTCTCTTTTTAGCAACCGCAGCCGTTTCAAAGTTCAAGCCTCGTTTAATTAAACCTTCAACATCTAAAATTAAAGCAACCCGCCCATTTCCTAAAATAGTCGCGCCAGCAAAGCCATCAATACGTTTAAAGTTCACCTCTAAACTCTTAATCACAACTTGCTGTTGACCGAATAACTCGTCGACCACAAGCCCAATTTTCTGCCCACCACTTTCAACAATTGCAATTAAACTACTATCTAACTGATCATTTACAGGCGGCAATTTAAATAAACTACGCAGATTGATAAGAGGGATATATTCATCTCTAAAATGCAGTAGTTTATCTTCACCCGCAATAGGGCTAATATCGGAACTATCCGCTAAAATTGTCTCAACAATAGCGATCAAAGGAATGATATAAGTCTCTTCGTGTACGCGAATTAGCTGTCCATCTAGAATGGCAAGCGTGAGCGGCAAACTGACACTAAAAGTAGAACCATGACCTGGTTCAGACTTCACACTGACATGCCCACCTAAAGATTCAATATTTCGACGCACCACATCCATGCCTACGCCACGGCCGGAAAGGTCACTGACAGCATCTGCCGTAGAAAAACCGGGTTTAAACACTAACTCATTTATTTCATCATCAGTCAGAGGTTGATCAGCCGTAATCAAACCCTTTTCAAGGGCCTTATTATAAATTTTCTCAGTATTAAGCCCCCGACCATCATCAATAATATCAATAATGATATATCCACCTTGATGATAAGCACTCAACTCCACATGGCCAGTTTCCGATTTTCCTGCAGCAATACGTTCTTCCGGTGTTTCTAACCCATGATCCAGTGAATTTCGTATAAGGTGAACCATAGGGTCACCTATTTTTTCCATAACCGTTTTATCAATCTCTGTTTGCTCACCGGTTATCGTCAACTCAACCTTTTTTCCTAGCTTTCCACTTACATCGTGAACCAAACGAGGGAAACGATTAAATACAAAGCTGATCGGTAGCATACGAACACGCATGACATCTTCTTGGAGATCACGTGTATTTCGTTCTAATTGCTCAAGCCCTGCTTGCAAGCGTTCAATTTCTGTTCCGCTGGTAATCTCTGCTAACTCATCACCCACCTGCCCGAGCATTGCTTGTGTTATCACAAGCTCACCCACTCTGTTGATAAGAGCATCAACTTTATCGGTATCAACACGGATCGAGGAGCTTTCTGAAGCAGTTTTACCCTTTTTAGCTGAGACTCCCGTTTTAGAAGGAGAGCTCTCTTGCTTAGTAGGTACTTTATTTGCGGCAGGAGTCGTCTGATTTGGCGGTGAGGAAGTTACCGGTTTAGCCGTAGTACTATCAAGCGTAGAATCTGCCTGTGCAGTAAAGGCATTGTCTGTATTTTTTACTTCAGCATCATTGGGTTGTTCCGAATTGGATGCCTGTAGAGGATAGATCTCCAGCTGACATTCATCTTCAACCCATTCAAATACTTCTCGAATCTCTTGCTCTTCACACTCAGACTGTAAAGCGATTCGCCACGCCAGATAAACTTTCTCAGGATTTAATGAATTAAGATCAGGTAGGTTAGCTGTGGATACATCTATATCTATAGGGCCGAGTTCCGCTAAAGCCTCAAGTAAAAAACTTGGCTCATTGCCCCGTTCCATAATGGTATCGGCGGGTGTAAACAATATATCCCAACCGGCAGGTGTCGCTTTAGAGGTGCTAGCTAGAGAGTCTGCTTCTGCATTTGACGTTTGAGCGGTTCCATAGGTTGAGCGCTCAATATGCAATTCACACTCATCTTCTACCCACTCAAATATTTCCTTGATCTCATCTTCAGAGCATTGAGAATGAAGATACAGTTCCCACTTCAGGTAAACGCTTTCACAGTCGAGCTTAAACAGTTCAGGTAATTTTTCGGTATTAGCGTGAACATTTAAGTCACCTAAGCCAGCCAACGCCTCGAACATAAAAGCAGGCTCATGGCCACTTTGCAGGAGACCTGAGTTAGGGATAAAAGTGATTTTCCAGCAGCTCTCATCGCTCTGACTAATCACCTCTTGCGCAACATTCGGTGTCGTATCAGATTCACTATTCTCAACACCTAACGCCGTTTCAAGTGCGCTTTGCACCCGCAGAATCATGTCCGAATCAGCTTCAGGGCCATCTTGAGCAGCTTCTAGCAACATCTTAATACAATCAACGGATTCTAGAAGTAAGTTAGTCAACGATGATGTTATTTGCTGTTTGCCGCTACGCAGCTCATCCAGCAACGTTTCAACTATATGAGTAAAGTCAGCGACTTCTGTAAAACCAAATGTCCCTGCCCCCCCCTTTATAGAGTGCGCAGCTCTAAATATTGTATTGATCGTTTCTTCATCAGCAGAACCCATATTTAACAAACTGGATTCCATTACCTCTAAACCTTCATAACTTTCTTCTAGGAAGGTCGATATAAACTGAGAAAGATCAATACTCATCTAATGATTACCTTACAACACGTTTAATCGTACTTAAAAGCTTCTCTGGGTTGAACGGTTTCACCAACCAACCCGTAGCACCTGCACCTTTACCTCTCTGTTTCATTTCAGGCGAGCTCTCGGTAGTCAGCACAAGAATAGGGGTAAACTTAAAAGCTGGGAGTTTACGTAGCTCTGCACATAATGTGATGCCATCCATAATAGGCATATTTACATCGGTTAACACTAAGTCAAACCTTGCAGTTTTAGCCTTACCTAAGGCCTCTTGCCCATTAGTCGCTTCTACAACTTGATACCCTTCTTGCTTGAGGGTAAAAGTCACCATATTTCTCAAGGAAGCTGAGTCATCAACCACTAAGATGCTAGCCATTTATATCTCTCCAATACGACCTAATAATATTAATCAATCTGTAATTAGTAATGTTTCTTTCAGACCAAGCTGTTGAACCGTTTGAAGCAATGCCGGTGACGGATTTTGCCACTGAACTGTTTTATCTTGGGCCACTGCTTTAAGAACAAAAGCAGCCATAAGCTGTATAGCAGAGGTGTCTACTCTGAGTAAATTTTCACCATCTAGAATTAAAGGCGATGGGGCATTTAAAAAATCTACAAGTTTATGCTTCCACTCTATCACGTTAGCGATGGAGATCTCTTCTGGGAATTTTAGGGTACTGACGGAGGTCATCAAAAAATCTCCAAATGACTGAAGTATAAAAAACATACAAAAAAGAGACCGTTCTTGCGACACAAAGGCCTCTAACTTATTTAGCTATAAAAATCGCTTAAGTTCACACAGAAGTCAAAGGGTTTCCCCAAAAAAAACACACATCCAACTATTATTTATCTTTTTACACCATCTTCATGATCTGTATAGAGTTTTGTTCACTTTTCTAGAAATGCTTTTTGACTGAAGAAAGGGTTACGTATAGCGTTCAACTTTTCTCATTTCGGCCTTAGCTAAAATTGATTTCCTACCCTCCTCAGATTCTTTGCTCCACTGTAATATTTCATCAAATGTACGATAGCAGCCTAAACAAATGTCCTTTTCATCAAGGCAACAGTTTCTTACGCAAGGCGATTCTACAAGTTTACTTTCAGGATCTAACAGCATCATTCATTCCTTTGCAGAAGCTATATTGGATATATTGGCTAAGATTTATCCAAGTAATTAAAATAAGCTTAGGACCGATCAAGCCTAATTATTGCAATTTTAAAAAAACACCACAGAAATTGAACACTCAATCATTAATTGTATTGTTTGGTATAAGCATAGCAAAAGTTTCAAATGACGCAGTTTTAAGATTATTCATAAATTATCTGAACCAAACAGAGTTATACGCATCTAAAACTCACTATCGATATTTACAGGGTTTGGATCAATATGAATAAGTTTGTAGCGGCAACAATAATCACCTTTAGCGGCTTAGGCATAGCAACCTTAGTCACGGGAACGGAAAAAGGCGTGAACCTAAGCAACTCTTCTGCTGTTACGGTTGCGGACTCTTCTGCATCTTCACGTCTAGCTATCGCTACGTTTGCAGGTGGCTGTTTTTGGTGTACCGAAGCAGACTTTGAAAAACTCGAAGGGGTTGTACAAGTTATTTCCGGATACAGCGGCGGCATCAAACCAAACCCAACCTATAAACAGGTCTCTTCTGGGCAGACCAAACACACAGAAGCCGTCCAAGTTTATTATGACCCTAATGTCATTTCCTATGAAGGACTGCTAGAACGCTTATGGCGTGAAATGAATCCTACCGATGGGAAAGGCCAATTTGTCGATAGAGGTGCACAATACCGCCCTGCAGTGTTTTACCATAATGAAGCACAAAAGATTGCCGTTGAAAAATCGATTGCAAAGCTGCAAGCATCTGGCGTTTATGATGACCCTGTCGCAACAGAAATAAGCCCCCTTACAGCCTTCTATCCAGCCGAAGACTATCATCAAGATTACTACCACCGTAATCCTATTCGCTACAGCTACTATAGAAATGGCTCAGGCCGCGATCAGTTTTTAACTGATAAATGGGGAGATGGACTAAAAATAGATTACTCACAATTTCGTAATCAAGCCTCTGTGGCTGACGTAGATGCAAACTCATTCGTACAGCCATCAGAGCATTACCTTCGCTCTACACTAACACCACTGCAATATAATGTTACTCAAGAAGACGGTACTGAACGCCCCTTCGAAAATCCATACTGGGATGAAAAACGGGACGGTATTTATGTCGATATCGTAAGCGGGGAGCCTCTTTTTTCATCGATGGATAAATTTAAATCAGGTACAGGCTGGCCGAGTTTCACTCAGCCCATAAACGGTATGAAAATTACCGAGCATGAAGATAACTCTCTGTTTATGAAACGAGTGGAGGTTCGAAGCCCAAAGGCAGATTCCCATTTAGGGCACGTTTTCACTGACGGTCCAGCTCCAACAGGGCTGCGCTATTGTATTAATTCAGCGTCACTTCGCTTTATTCCAAAGGAAGAGTTAGAGACAAAGGGGTATGGAGAATTCGCGAAGTTATTTAAAGGCAATTAAGTAGATAACAGAAACTCATCAGGACAAATTAGGAGTGGCATCAGATAAATGCCGCTCCTTACAGCTCTAACCTCGATTATTCCAAGTAATGCACTCTTCTAACGTAACACCGGAGCCACCAAAAATATCAAGCGCACTGCCAATTGTTAAATCTACTTTACCTTGAGATAAGCGCTCAACCAATTTAAGGTCTTCTAATGAACGCGCCCCTCCAGCATAAGTCACGGGTATAGTGCAGTACTTACCTAGCAAAGAAACCAGATCTTTATCTATACCACCCTGTAACCCTTCTACATCAGCAGCATGAATTAAAAACTCAGCACAATGTTCGCTTAGAGCAGTAAGCGTTTCCTCATTGATTAAGGTGTCCGTCACAGTTTGCCAACGATCAGTCGCTATATTCCAACCTGATGCAGTACGACGACAACTCAGATCAAGCACAAGTCGATCCGCACCCGTTATGGCCTTAATCTCATTTAATCGCTTCCAACTAAACTGGCCATCTTCAAATAGATACGAGGTGACGATTACATGTGAGGCACCCGCCTCAAGAAATTCAGCAGCGTTAGTATTATTCACCCCTCCGCCAAACTGTAATCCCTTAGGCCAAGTAGATAGCGCTTTAAGTGCCTGTTCCTTATTTCCAGGCCCCAAAGCAATAACATGCCCACCTAAAAGCTCATTCTGTCGATACAAAGCAGAATAATATGCAGCATCCTGACTACTAACAAAATTTGTGTCAGCACCTTGATCATTTAAGCTGCCACCAACAATCTGCTTTACCTGGCCTTGATGCAGGTCTATACAAGGGCGAAACTGAGTCAAAAAACGCTCCAGAATATCAATAACTAATTAATCACATTAAGAACTGAGGATTAAACCCTAACTACTCTTTGAAAAGCAAACTTAATACTTACTTATAATGAGGAAGCTACACTCAATAGCCTGATTTTATAATTAACCAGAATTGGCAAGAGCCGCTGCCATTAATGAACTCGCCAACTGCTCTCCCTTAGAAACGAAAGCCGTGATTTCATTTTGAACAATATTTGATTGATCCAATTGATATGCAGCAAACAGAGCTTCTGCCGCTTCATGTAGTTGTTTATGCTGCTCAACTACGCCATATTTATCTATATCCGTTGCTAGAACGGAAGCGCCTTCATTCTCGATCCAGCGCCCTAGATAACAATAACTTAGCTCTATCTTTTCTACTGAAAACTCAGATGATTGGACAGTTTCAATAATCGTTTTCATCCACGCTTTTAACTCAACCACTGCATTTAATACAGACGTCTGCTTCGAACCCAAACAAACCGTCTTTACCCATGAGGAAGGAGGATTCCAAGCTTTAACCCAGCCTTCGACTTCATATGCAGGCATCGGTTTAGCAATGCCATAACCTTGACCATTTTCACAACCTAACTGAAGCAACATCACTCCATGCTCTTCAGTTTCAACCCCTTCGGCAATCACCTCTCTACGGAAGGCTCTTGATAAACTTAGTACACCTTGCAGTATTGCGAGATCGTCAGGATCATCTAACATGTCACGCACAAAACTTTGATCTATTTTCAATTCTGCTGCGGGCAATCGTTTTAAATAAGTTAATGAAGAATAGCCCGTACCAAAATCATCCAATGAAAAGGATATTCCTAAATTTTGACATGCAATTATTGTTGATGAGACTTGATCTACATCTTCTAACGCACTCGTTTCAAGAATCTCGATACTCAAAGCCGAAGGTTTAAGGTCAGGATATTTTGAAAGAGATTGACCCAATTTATCCACAAAATCCGCCTGCTGTATCTCTAGGCTACTTACATTAATACTCAAGGTAAAATCTAACCCGGCCTTGTTCCACGCATTCAACTGACATAACGCGGTAGCAAGCACCCAATCCCCCAACTCGATACTGAGCGAGTGCCCTTCAACAATTGGTAAAAATTGCGCCGGCGCCAGCAAACCTCGCTCGGGATGGCTCCATCTAATTAAGGCCTCAAAACCGATAACAGAACCTGTTTTCATATTTACCTTAGGCTGGTAATAGAGAACAAATTCATTACGACCCAACGCCTTTTTGATGCTTTTCAGGCTCTCATTAAACCCTTTAGCCGCTCGGTCTTTTTCAGGGCTGAAGAAATGATACCTATTTTTACCTTCTATTTTAGCTTGGTACATTGCTTGATCAGCTTGTCGCAATAGCTGATCCTCCGCCACCTCATCAAGTTGAGGGTAGCTAGTCACTCCAATACTCGCAGAAACCTTATATTGTCTCTGCTTATGCAATACAGGTAGAGATGCCGCTTTTAAAAGCCTCTCAAGCAACGTAATACTGTCATTTATTTTCTGAAATCCTGTTAATACTGCAACAAACTCATCACCACCTAAACGAGCGATTGTGTCACTTCCTCGTAAGCAGGATTTCATTTTTCTAGCTATTTCTATTAGTAAATAATCGCCTTGATCATGACCATAATTATCATTTATTTGCTTAAAACCATCTAAATCAATATAGGCAACCAATACTAATTCTTTTTTCCTTTTCGCTAACAACAACGCTTGATTCAGCCTGTCCGCTAGCAATACTCTATTAGGCAGATTCGTAAGCGGGTCATAATGCGCTACATGCTCTAGCCTTTGCTCATTCATTTTTGAACGCGTAATATCAGAAAAAAGAGCCACATAATTGTTTATCTGACCATCCTTTTCCTTAACCGCACTAATAGTTAAAAGTTCAGCAAAGAACTCCCCTGATTTCTTACGATTCCAAACTTCACCACTCCAATGCCCATTAATCTCTAACTCTTCCCACATCTGCTTATAAAATGAATCTGACTGTAGACCAGACTTGAGAAAACTAGGATTACGCCCTAGGGATTCATCCTTTGAATAACCTGTTAGAAGCGTGAAAGTATCATTTACATCGACGATTAGCCCCTTACTATTTGTAATCAAAATCCCTTCGCGAGCATGAGAAAAAACACTCGCAGCCATCTTAAGCGCCGCTTCCGCTTTCTTTCGCTCACTAATCTCCATGCACGTACCAGACATACGTACAGGCTTACCTAAACCATCTAGTTCAGTAGCCCTCCCCTGAATCAAGACCCAAACCCAATGCCCTTCTTTGTGCTGCATACGGATTTCGCAGGCAAAATGTTCCACCTCACCCTTTAAGTGTTGATTCAGTTTCTCCTGCACATGAGTTAAATCATCCTTATGAACAAGACGCTCCCATGTAGGTATAGTTAAGGGAAAGAGCTCATCATGCTCATATCCCGTGATCTCAGCCCAACGCTGATTAATTTCACAAGCACCACTTTGTAAGTTCCATTCCCAAGTACCTACCCTAGTTGCCTCTATAATATCCTGAAGCCGATTCTTAGCATCCTGTATACCTCTTTCCCGCATGACCAACTGCTCAGTTCTACGCTCGACTCTGAGCTCCAATTGATCATTTACCTGCTTCAATTCGCCCTCTGCTAATTGCCATTTAGTACCAATTTTTTGCACTAATAAAATACTTGCACCGATAATTAAGCAAATCAGAAAGGCAGCAATGAATGCAGTATGTCGGATATCATCCGAAAACTGCTCAGAAACAACATCTAATCCAGAAACAACACCTAAGGTCCAGCCACTTTGCAAACGAACTAAAATCACTAATTGATCATTACCTGGCTGATGAATAACATCCGTTAAATATGGGTAATCACCCTCCAAACTTTGCCAAATACCACGCCCCGTCATCAACGCTTTTAATTGTAAAAACTGAGTAGTATCTAATCCTGTTTTTACGACTTCGCTTCCTTTTCGATCCAATAAAAAATACCGCTCATCAAGAGCATGACGACCTTGCTTACTCAATAACTCAGACATCATACTTAGATGCAAAACCCCTCCTAAATGAGATGTAATCTCCTCCTTTTCATTAGTAATGGGTACATCAATAGCAATAGCGGGAATACCATCAGCCCCCACAAACGCATTTGATAACACAGGCTGCTTATAGAGAGTCGCCTTCTGAAAATAGGAGCGATGAGAAAGGTTATATGTTTTTAATGACTTCTGAACTGAAAACGGGTGAGATAAATAATGGTCACCGTTTGGAAAGAGGACAAATAATACATTGAAACCATAGGAGCTTTCTTTCAGAGTCCAATCAAGGACCTCTCTGCGCTTAGGATCTAACGCTAAAGGAATTCCGTTAACCGACAGATCAACAAGCTTTCTATCTAGTGCTGTGGAAAACTGCGGCAGTTTAGAAACATAGACTAAACGAGATTTTGCCTGATCAAGTTCGTTATCAACCCAACCTGCCAATTGACGTGCAGAATGAGCCGCATCTTGAGCCCAATTAGAAATATTGGAGCCCTTTAAGGACACGCTGAGGTAGGCAACAAGCAAAAGCAGCGCAATCAGCCCTCCCCCCACAAGCACTATCTTTATCTTATTTAATGGCGACAACGTCTGCTTAAGCATTATATATGGCACTCATCCTTTGAGCTGTTTCAGTTACCCTAACGATTCACCACTATTCATCCATTGTGGTAGATCAATATATAAAAAAGTATAGTCAAATTAACGATATTTCTTCTTAGCTTCGACAACTTTTACAAGATAGGATCGGCTTTCGCTAGGCATCTTGCTCCTTAAAACAGCCCAAACTTGCTCTGGCGACAAGCGATTTATTTTTTTAAAAGCCTCATCATTACTTGATGAAAAGCTCCTTAATACATTTCCTGCTCCACCATTATAGGCAGCAATAACACAATATTCCTTACTTCGAATATTCCTTACTTTTGCCAGATAGCGAGTATTCAATATGGATAAATACGCACAGCCCATTCGAATATTATTCTCAATATTGAAAAGGTAAGCGGATGACGGCGTAGCTGGATAGCCATGTATAAACTCGAAGGCATCACGCCCCGCAGTAGTAGGCACAATTTGCATCAATCCATAGGCAGGAACCCAACTCACAGCATAAGGATTAAAATTACTCTCTGTTTTTATAATCGCATACACTAAAGCTGACTCAAGACCGTACTGACTTGCAAACCGCTCAACGTAAGCCGAATACTTAAACTTCCTATTTACACTATGTTTCTCAACGAGAGGAAACTCTACAAACACTAATTTCTTATGATTTCCCGAAACATCTACAATCTCTCTACTTTGTAGCTTTTTATCTACAAGGTATTGAGCAAACCGCTCTGCACGCCACTCCCAACGAACAGGTTTGCCTTCATTGTCTGTCAACTGATTATATAAAAATGGTACATCACCTAGAGGCACATCCTTATCTGAAAAAAGGTCTACTCGCTCAGGATTAAAAGGGGTTAATAAGGTAGTGACTATCGTTTTCTTAAGCAGAAGAGGATCTAAGCTCTCAACCGTAACCAATCCTGTTTCAAAATTAATACGTGCACGGTTTATATAACTATCCGTATATTTAACGTACTCCTTTGGTGTCGCTCTTATGCTATCGCTATCACCCCAACTACCGGAAATACTACTCAAGAAACGTTCAAAACGTTTCACATCACTTTTAAGAGAGTCAGGATTGGCCACCCAAGCTTTCGCTTTACTCTGAGCTTGCGAGGTGACAATACTTTCAAGGGAACTCCCTCTAGCAACACTTTCAGCTAAACGAAAAGCATCGTGTGTAGTACATGCCGAAATCGTTAATGGGAAACTACCAACCAAAAAATGTCTTCGTGTAATCATATAACCTGGTGATTCTCTCGATAAACAATTAAACAGAGCACTTAATAAACCCTATCAACTTCCTACATTTTCAATGTTTTCCTGTAGAAAAAGCATATAGATTAACCTGTTATTAGGGAACGGAATAAACACATACATAAAGAATGGTCGTTTTTTTATAATTTAATCGCTATTATTTCTAATAGCCTACAATAAAAAAAAAAAATTTAGGATAATAAAAAGACTTGGCTTCATCTATTTTGCTTGCGCGCCAACCGATCTTCGATAAAGATCTCAATACCATTGCATACGAACTTCTATATCGTGATGCCAAAGGCGATGGACCTCAACTCCCATTCGATGGTACTCAAGCTACCGCCGAAGTTTTACTGCACGCATACAGCAGTATTCTTCAAAATGGTCAAATACGAACCCTTCCTGCATTTATAAATTTTAATGCTGAATGGCTTTATAATGGCAATCTCCCCACCCTAAAACCTGATGCACTTGTCTTAGAAGTCTTAGAGGACGTCGCCATAACTGACGAGATAATGGAAAGGTTAAAGATGATTGTAAAAAAGGGTTATCGTTTAGCGCTTGATGATTTCATCTATGATCAAAGCTGGGAACCTGCATTAGAACTCGCTAAAATAGTTAAAATCGATATTCAGCAACTCTCACCAAGCCAACTAATTGAACATATTACTCAACTGAAGAAACATAAAGTCACACTCTTAGCAGAAAAAGTCGAGACTCAAGCTGAGTACGAATACTGTAAACAGCTTGGGTTTAAACTATTTCAAGGCTATTTCTTTTGCCGCCCCCAACTTGTTGAAGGCCGAAAACTGACGGGCAATGACCTAACGAATCTTCAACTGATGGCCGAGCTCGAAAACCCAAAGGCCTCCCCAGAATCACTTGAAGCAATCGTATGTAAAGACCCTGAATTGGTTTTACGTCTTCTGAAAATTGTAAACTCTGTTCGCTTTTCAATCACACGAAAGATCAATAGCATAAACGAAGCTATTATTGCTCTTGGCATAGATGAATTAAAAAAGTGGGCGATTCTTATTAGCACCACACAAAATTCCACAGCTGCCTGCGAACTCACTCGTGAAGCACTCACTCGTGCAAGAATGTGCGAAAAATTAGCCAACGAATATGGAATATCAAACTCAAGCACAGCCTTCATGACGGGGATGCTATCAGGCATTGACGCCATGTTGAATTTTGAACTTGAAGAGATCATGCAACAACTGCCAATTTCAGCCGAGATATCACAAGCCCTTTTACACAACGAAGGGATATTAGGTGAGTTATTAAGTGATGTTAAAAACTATATGACAGGGAACTGGGACGAGATAATAAAACAAGCACAAATGCTTAAGCTAAGCGAAGCAAGAGATGAAAGCTTACAATGGGTCCTTGAAACCCAAGCGAGCATTTAACTAATGACCGTACCCTCTAGACTTAGCGATTCGGGGATATATCAACACATTCGAATAATAAATATTCGTTAGCGGGATTGATAAAAAGTTAGCTGGTAATGAATTCAAAGCAACAAATCACTTACCCTGAACCTTGGCTAAGCTTTTCTGCAACTGATTAATATTGCTTACTGAACCATCAGGAGCAATCGTAAATCTAACAAGTGTTTTTTCATCGCCCTCATTAACCAAAGTCGCAGTCTGGTAGTGTAGAACCTTCATCGTCGGGTTAACTTCAGCCAGATAAATCGTGACAGGTATCTCACTTTTAGTTTCACTTTTGAAGTAATGGACGTTGATAATAAATTCACCTGGTGGCCGCCCCCGAATTGTCAAAACTTCCTGATTTAGAGGGTTCTGTATTTTTTTGCCATTTACCATTTGAGTATCATTCGCCAACCCTCGGTCGTCTCGATCTAAATGCATCAAGCCATCCTGTGCTTTCTTATACCAAACCTTTGTTCCATCAGGCCCTGATGCCCAAACATCTATATCATTAGGGTCATTATCAGGCCAACTAACCGTAACGACGAACTCAGCTTTGGGATCAATAATCCCCGTTTTTGCCGGCGGATTTAACAACAGTAAAGCGATTAAAAAAAGAAAAGTAAATGTAAGCAGAACATTGAACAGTAAGTCTGTAAATGGATCGATATCAAAGCTATTTTTACGTTGAAACAGAGGCATTATCATCTGCTCCTTCAGAGCCATGCTCAACTAACTGCGCAAAATCGACTACATCAACAATTAACCCATCCGCACAACGATCAAGAAGCAGCAGCTGAACACCTAGGAGCATACTTGAAATCAAACCTATCATCGTTGTATTCATCGCAACTCCCATCCCCTGCGTCATCTGCTGCATTAAATCTTTGATATCTGAAATATCTAGCTCCTCAATTCCAGAAATAGAACTCAGCATCAACACAAAGCCAACGACAGTGCCCAGCAAGCCCAGCTTAATGACCAAGGCAGCAACAAACCAACCCACTTGATGAGAGCCTTTGAGAGTTTCAGAAAGTAGCTCTGCTAATATAACTTTATCACTCTCACTTTTTCCTAGTGAAACGCCACTGATGTAAGCTCTAACAGGGGAAGCATCTCCAGAAAACCAGCTAGTACTACATGCCTCCCCTTCATCGTAAGGAGCTGCTTTTAACTGTGCCAATACGACTGACTGACAAGATAGAAACCAACTTCTGTAGCAACAATGAATAGAGGCTAAAACAAATAGCAGAAAAATGAATAAACTTATGCGAGTGATATCTTGTTCAAATAGGGTATTTAAAAAGCCAAGATCCCAGCTTAAAAAAATAAAAAAAGAGAAAACCCCAGCCAATAGCAACCAATATAGAAAAGCTTTGTATGGACCCTGAGTAGACATTCACACCCCTAATTACATATTTAGATATGATTGAGCAATCATAGAGAAAACTTTAAAGCTAACTCACTACTTATTAACTAATAAATTAAAACGTTATGACGTGCTGCTATGAAGTATTAAAACTATACCAGATAAATACAAAAAGCTGATAACGCAAGAGCCAGAAAGGATCAAGTAGAAGAAGAATAAACTCTATAAAAAAGGCCTACGGGTATCCTCCCCGCAGGCCTTCGATCCAACCATCCATGTCGGTCATTGCTTGTCCATAAGCAATGAGGCTGGGCGCTTTATCCATAAACAAAACGTAGATCCATCTACTCCCAACCAAGGCTAATACTACAAGACCCAGAAAAAAGAGATATAAGAAGAATTCCTATTTTTCATCAATAGCTTCAAGCGTTGAGACTAAATCCTTGAAAGCCTCGCGGTTTGTCTCATTAAGGGTCATGAGAACACGGTGCGCAGAAATTATTCTCTCTTTCATCTCATCAACAGATTCTTGAACTAAAGGAAGTTGCTGAAGATCCCGGACCGTTAACGGCAACTCTTCTAATAAGATAAAAATATGATCAAAACCCATAGTATAAAGAATACGAGTGATATCAGGATCAGTAGATACCAACGTGGGCTTTCCTAGATCGCGTTGATTAGCTTTGATCGAAAGTTTTGCGATTAAGCCAAGGGACGTACTATCGATGCCCTCAGCCTGAGTAAGGTCAATTAGAATATCAGTAACGTCAGGCTGATCAAGAACTTTATCTAAATGACAATCTAAAGATGCGCATAGCGTTAAGCGCACGTCTCCAACAAACTTCAGGACGAAGCTACCATCAACAAACGCTGAATAAATCAAACCTTCTTGCATTATCTACTGCCTGCAAATCGTCATTATTGCTATATCATCGGGTGCATCATTTATTATACCCGGAAGTAATGCCTCCTTGATGCAGTCAGGGCCCTCTCCTTTAGTATCAAGAACAGCATCAATAAGCCTCTGCTCCTTGGCATCCATACCTTTATCGGTGAGCATTTCCAAAATACCATCCGAAAACATAGTCACTTCAAATTCCGTTAGCTCTCCTAGCTTTCGCTCTTCAAAATGGGGCTCTGGAAAAAGACCTACCGGCATACCGCGCCCCTCTAAAAACCGAGCGCCATGACTATCACGAATAATAGGCATTGGGTGATGCCCACCTACAGCATAGGTCAAAGTTGAGTTTGCGTTATCAAAAAGACCGATAAAAATACTCAAATGCTTACCAAGTTCGGTATCGATTAACTCCGAATTTATACGGTAGAGCGTGTTTATAGGCGATAATATGTCAAAACTTGAAGCGCGCCTATAATTTCGTAATAACCGATTTGTCATATTTTTTAACAAAACCGTCACCAGAGCAGAAGAAGCCCCGTGACCAGATACATCGGCGAGATAGAATAGCGTCTTTTCATTATCAATTGAGATAACATCCACAAAGTCACCACTCAAATAGAGAGATGGAATCAGAAGATATCGAGCATGAATCCCTCCAACCCTAACATCTTTCTCAGGCAACATATTCTGCTGAATCTGCCTAGCGGCCTGCTGATCGACCCTGAGTTCACTCAAGCTTTTCTCTAGCTCTTCACGATAATGAAGATTCTTTTCAATCAATTCTGCCTGAACAAGCAGCCTGGAAATCGAACAGGCAAACTCTTCTTCATTTTCAGAGATCTCACTCTGAATAAATACATCACAAGCACCTTTCCTCAACGCGAGTAAAACCTGATCGCATTTGGGCTCTGGCAGTAAAACCATAAGAGGCTTAGGATCATGCCTTTCAGCCAACAAAGCAACATCATCTAAAGAAAAATGATCATTGAGTCCAACAATCACTAGAGAGAAATCATGCTCATTAAGTAACTCTAAAGCAAAATCAGAACTGTACGCAGTAGATATTTTAACAGGTGGAAGGTCTACATGGTTACATGCATTGATAATGGACTCGATTGCTTCAGCAACATGATCAATCAGTAAGATAGTTTGGTAGGTTTGTCTCATAAGCAAGCCTTGCAAGGCAAGTAAGGATCTATGAGAGAATACGTTAAATGCTGGGGAGCAAAGATGCAATAATAAAAATAGAAAAGACTACAGAAAAAGAAGAATAGACCCCAATTGACTATAAAAACCGGGGTCATCTTAGTAAGGCGCAAATAGATATTAGAAATTGCTATCGTCGTAGTTTTCACCATCGCCATCAGCAATCGAAAACGCTCGTTTCTGCAAGTATGCATCTCGGATAAATGTATATTTATCGCCTGAGATAAGCTTTTCAGATTCCAAGAGCTGAGAACGCCCGTCAATTATGCGTGTAACGTATAAAGCGTTACGATCGCCATTATCATTCACATGATAGACAGGATCAACGAAGGCGTCCGGCAGCATACCAATACCATCACGAACAGTCGCAGGACCAAAGAACGGAAGCACTAAATAAGGACCACTTTCGGCACCCCAGTAGCCAAATGTTTGACCAAAGTCCTCTTCATGCTTTTCAATACCCATTGGCGTAGCAACATCAATCAAGCCTGCTAAACCTAGAGTTGAATTAAAAGTCACTCGAGCAAAGTCCTGACCCGCGCTATGAAATTTACCTTGCAGCAAGTTATTTAGCAGCGTGCCTACATCTGATAAATTATCAAAGAAGTTGCTTACTCCTGTCTCTGCCATATCAGGCATAACGGCCTTATAACCTTGAGAAATAGGTTTCAAAGCATAAGTATCTAAGCGATCATTAAAACCAAACATAACCCGGTTAAACCCTTCCCATGGGTCAACATTAACCTCTTCAGCGATAACAGGCTGAGCAAGCATTACAGATACAGCCCCTGCTACAAATAAACTACGCATTTTGGCTTTCATTCAGTTTCCCTTAAATCGAACCTAGATATTGAACCCGTTATTCTATCTGAGTTGAGCCTAGATGAAAAACATGTAAGGGTATATTTTTTATCTACAACAAAAAAAGGCTTCCCGAGGGAAGCCTTTTTTAAATATTTCCGTAAGGAAATGTCGACTTAGAAGTCTACGCGGTAACCAACGATGATACGGTCAGCTTCGCCGCCTACATCTTCAGCTTCGCTGTTGAATGCCCAGTAAGAAGCATAAACACGGCCTTGACCAAGGTTCTGCTCTACTTCAGCAGTCCAGTTAGACTGTTCATCAGAAGCGCCATCGATATCTTTCTCAGCGTAACGACCTTTAACACTTAGGCCATTGCCTAGGTTATAGATAGCAGCAAGGTTCATAGCATCAGCTTCAAGCGCAGCTGAATCACGATCTTCGTAAGTAGCAATTAACTTAAGAGCATCGATAGTGTAAGTAGCCGCTAGACCCCAAGTATCAATATCTTCAGCAACAAGAAGAGAATCGCTCTGACCTTTACCGATAGACGCTGCAAGGTATAGACCATTTGCAGAGTATTTAGCAGCAATGTTATACGCATCAACGTCATCAGTGCTGTCAGCAACGTTAGCACCAACAACTGCGCCAGCAGCAAGCTGGAAACCAGACATTACAGGCGAGATGTATGCTAGAGTGCTTTGTTGACGCTTGTGTAGATCATTACCAAGAATGTTCCATTCAGCAGTAGCGCCATCAGAAGAGTTAAATACTGCATAAGTACCTTGACCAGTTACCCAAAGGTAATGAGGGTGATACTGCTTACCTGCTAGTGCAGTACCCCAATCACCAGTAGCACCAATGTACATTAGACGGTTACCAGTAGTAACGCCTTGGTCAGCATCGTCTACACCGTAAACCTGAGCTTCCCAGTGGAATAAACCTTTAGTACCTTCAAGGCCTAGGTCTACGTCACCTTTGATACCCATGCGGCTTGAGTCGTCGCCTAGGTCAAGTGCTTGGTTATCAACGTCTTCAACTTTAACACGGAAAGAACCGTATAGAGTTGCATCAGCCTGTGCAATTACTGGTGTAGCCAGAGCGCC
>CERC01027378.1_pt1 | contig 33408 bp, 27 predicted proteins | sample 530921 | NCBI WGS metagenome assembly CERC01 (sample SAMEA2621099, study PRJEB7988) | marine metagenome | isolation source: saline water (ENVO:00002010), including
TAAGGCTGATAGGCGAAATACGGGCTGACACCCCAGACGATTTTCATACCGTCTTCAAGGATCAGAAGAAGGGCATAGGTAATGATCACCATCAGGATTTCGTCGCGGCCATACATGAGGCGCAGCAATCCGCGTTCGACGATCACACCGACAATCAGACCGGCAACCAGCGCGGCACCAACCAGCAACAAATAGCTGACCCATGCCGGGCCCATGCCATTGTTGAAATACCAGCCAACCAGTGACGCTGCCGAATAGGCGCCGATGGCATAAAAGCTGCCATGCGCCATGTTCAGGATGCGCATCACCCCGTAAATCACGGTCAGGCCGGCAGCCACAAGAAACAGCCACGATGCATAGATCGAGCCATCAATCAGGACGGCAAGAAGACTTGTCATCACAAATATCCAGTGTGCAGGGAAAGGGGCGGACATCCCAAGGGAGACGGGATGTCCGCAGGATCAGGAAGCTCTGCAAAACAGAGCGGACAACTTAGTTACACTTAGCGCCCGGGAAGCCGTCTGCGATCCAGTCCGCAGCAGCAACACCTTCCGGGGGTGTTACGCATTCGCCATCAAACGAAACAGCGTTCTTGATCGAGGCAACGCCATCTTCGTAGTGGTATTCACCATAGGTGATACCCTGCATGGCCTGATGACCATTGGCGCGTGCCATTTCAACCGTGCCCGAAACCGACTCAAAGGTTGCACCTTTCATCGCAGCAGCAAGTTGCTCTGCCGACGGGATTTCCTTATCGGCGACACCGGCATTCTCGGCGGCATATTTCAGACCAAGGATCGCCTGGGCCATCTTGGTTGCCGGATAGACCGGCTCAAGGTCATAGGCGTTCTGATAGACACCCTCAAACCAGGTGTTGAGTTCGTTGTCCGGGGCGAACTGGCCGAACGGGCCACGTGCGCCGATGATCATGCCGTTCGGGGCCTGATCCTTGTAGGTGGCAAAGGATGCTTCGCCGCAGGTCAGAAGGCCGGTTGCATCTTCAAGCAGGCCGCGTGCGTTTGCCTGCAGAACCAGAGCTTCCATGTCACCACCCCAGAAGGAGCTGTGAACGATTTCCGGGCGCTTCACGGACAGGGCAGAGATTTCTGCACCGTACTGACCCTGATAGATTTTCGGGAATTGCTCTTCGACGATTTCTGCTTCGGGCATCAGGACCGATGCAGCCGCGGTGAAGTCAGCCCAGCTGTCCTGACCCCAGGAATAGTTCTGCTGGATGCCGGCAAGACGGGTAACGTCCGGGCGGGTTGCCGCAAGGTAGCGAACAGCACCGATGTTATCGACAGATGCGTCAAGGCCGGTACGGAACATGTAGGCCGCGTCCGGGTTGTCAGCAAACAGGCGGGGAGTACCGCAATCATATGCGATGGTGAAGGTTTTCAGTTCTTCGGCAACCGGCGCAATCGCCAGGCAGTCGCCCGAAGAAACATAGCCGATGACAGCATCGACTTTCTGACGCTGAACAAGGTTGCGGTATTCTTCAACCTGCTTGGTTGCACCACCGGCTTCGTCGATGATCACGGCTTCGATTTCAGCACCATTGATGCCGATCTTGTCGTATGGTGCAGGCAGGTTGCCCTTGTTCAGTTCTTCAACAAGAACCTTGGCGGCATTTGCCGACGGAACGCCGAACGGACCAGCTGCCGGACCGGACAGGAAGGTCACGATCCCGACGCGGAATTTGCCGTTCTCAGCGGCCGATGCAGAACCGGCTGCGCCAGTTGCAAGGGCAAGCACTGCGACGCCCGATACAAGGTATTTGCTGAATTTTGATTTATTGTTCTTCACTATTTCCTCCCTTGGGAAAGGTCATGGAGTTGGCGGTGGAACTGCCTCCGACCCGCCGGCCACGGCATCGCGGCGACGTTTGACCATCTCTTTTGATGGTTTGAGGTCTTCGGCATCGTAGATCGCCCAGTTCCCCACCATCAGTTTCGATGGCGGAAAGTCTTCGTTGTGGACGACCGTGCCCACGGCTTGCGCCTGGACAATCTGGTGAGTTTCGGGATCGATATAGGATGCAAAGCCCGGCGGATCTTCGGGCAGGGCCAGTTGCAATCCTTCAAGTGCGGTGATGAGCGCGCGGTCATCGTCAACGCCACCAGCCTTTTCAATGGCGCGTGCAATGGCGATGATCCCGGTATAGGCGCCTTCGGCCGCATAGGTCGGATAACGCCCGGTCATGTCGTGAAACTGTTTGACGAACCGCTTGTTACGGCCGGTGTCGGGCCAGTTATTGTGATGGCGCGCCGACAGGATCAAACCCGGATAGGGCTGATCGCCAAGGGCCATCATCACATCGTAATTTGCACCGGTATCGAAATTGGCCAGACGGGTGGTTTCAAAGAAACGGGTTGATGCAGCCTGTTTGATAAAGGCGATGAAATCCCCGCCCCAAAGGGCGGTTACGACCACGTCGGCCTTTGCCGATTGCAGGGCGTTGATATAGATCGAATAATCCGGCTCATAAAGCTTCGGCCACAGATCGCCGACGGTCTCATATTCGACACCCAGTTCATCAAGGGCGAGTTGCAGATCCGTCCAGGAAACATGGCCGTAATCATAATCCGGTCCGACAAAGGCAAGGCGTTTCCACCCGGTTTCCTTTTGCAGATCGCGTAAATAGCGCGCACCGGCTGCCATTGACGTCCAGCTGTCATTGGTGACGCGGAAGTAATAATCGTGGCCGGCCTCGATGCTGAGCCGCGATGACGCATGATCGGTACCGACCATGATGATCTTTTCGTTCTTGGCGAGATCGCTCACGGCGTGGGCCACTCCCGATGACACGATGCCGCAGAAGAACTTGGCATTGTCATTGGTGATGAAATCCTGTGCCAGACGGACCGCATAGGATGCCTTTGATCGCGGGTCATCGGCGATGACGCGCAGATTGGGCACATCCAGGCCGGACTTTGCTTCGGCTTCGAGGTCCTGAAGGGCGATCTTGATGCCGGAAATACTGTCGCGGCCATAGGTGGCCGACCGTCCGGTCATCGGGTACAAACAGCCGATGACAGCATCTGCGTTCTGTGCAGATGCGCCCAACTCAAAACGTTCTGCCTGTGCGGTATTGGCCGCAAACAGTGCGAACGTGGCTACAATAATGGTGATGCACCCGGAAACCGGGTGTTTGAGCATCTCCATGACTTTCCTCCCTGCGAATGGTTGTTCCATCCGCGTTTGTACCTTTGTCTCGCTATTCCGCAAAGGCTGTGCCAGTTGCGAAATTTCGGCGCAAAGTCAGGAAAGCCGCGCGATTGACTGTTTTGGGCCAAAATCATGGAGCGGTCTTGAGCGCGAATTTGAGCGTTAGGCGCTCAAACAGCAAAACACCCTTGAGCGGAAACCGCTCAAGGGTGCATCGGAAATGCTTCGGGCTGGGGATAAGTTATTGCAGGCCCAGCCTTTGTAGTCGGCGTTTCAGGGCATGACGTGAAATACCAAGTATTTCTGCCGCACGGCCTTTGTGACCGTCGGCCTGATCAAGCGCATCTTGCACCAGATGACGCTCGGTGTTGTCCATACGGTCCTGCAATTGCGCATTACCATCCGAAACTCCGCCATGCAGATCATCCGGGTTATCATCCGTGACGTGGAATTCAGCCGGCAGCAGGTCCGGCGAAATCTGTTTGGACGGATAAAGAATGGTCAGACGCTCAATCAGGTTTTTAAGTTCGCGCACATTGCCGCGCCAGCGATGGTGGCGCAGCAGATCAAGGGTTGCATCGTCAAAATGGATCGGATGGCATCCTTCGGCCTTGGCCTGATGATCGGCGAAATGGTCGACCAGTTTGATAATATCCTCGCCGCGGTGGCGCAGGGCGGGGATATCAATGGTGATGACGTTCAGGCGGTAAAACAGGTCTTCACGGAAATTGCCCAACCGGACTTCCTCGGCAAGGTCGCGGTTGGTCGCGGCAATCACGCGGACATCGGCTGATGCGGAATGTTCGCTCCCGACCGGGCGATAGTCGCCGTTTTCAAGGAAGTGCAAGAACTTCGCCTGCAGCGCCAGCGGCAATTCGCCGATTTCATCCAGAAACAGACTGCCACCATCGGCAAGACGGACAAGGCCGGTGCGTTTCTGATGCGCGCCGGTGTAGGAGCCCTTTTCGGCGCCAAACAGTTCGCTTTCAATCAGCTGTTCTGGCAGGGCGGCACAGTTGACTTCGATAAAGGCGTTTGAAGCACGCGGGCTTTGGCCGTGAATGGCACGCGCAACCAGCGCCTTGCCGGTCCCGGACTCCCCTTGCAGCAGGATGCGGCTGGCACTGCTTTGTGCGACACGGTCGATTGTTGTGCGCAATTCGCGCATCGGTGCGCATTCGCCAATCAGACCGTTGGTCGGGACATTGCGCTTGCGGTGGTAATCAAGCTCAAGTGCGGTGCGGTTCTGATCAAGGGTGGTGTTGATCGTGTGGATCAGCTCATCAAGTTCGAACGGCTTGCTAAGGTAATCGGCTGCACCGAGTTTGACGGCCTTCACCGCCGCACGGGTATCGCCATGGGCCGAAATCATGATGACGGGCACGTCGATATCAAGTTTGCGGATGCTATCAAGGACCTCCATGCCATCGGCACCGGGCAGGCGCAGATCAAGCAGGATGATATCGAACTTGTTTTCACGGACTTGCAAAAACGCATCTTCACCGGAATGGACGCCGGTGACATCCATGCCTTCGGTACGAAGCGCAAAGCTTAGCGATCGGACGAATGATTCCTCATCATCGACGATCAGAATCCTGATCTGGCGGGGCATTTTTCGATGTTTCCTCCTTTGAAGTTTCCGATTTCGTTGCCGGGAACTTCAATGTGATTGTTGTGCCCTCTTGTGGGGCACTTTCAATATTGATTGAACCGTTATTTGACTCGACCAGTTGTTGGCTGATTGTCAGGCCAAGTCCGGTTCCTTTGCTTTTCATGGTAAAAAATGGCTGCACGACGTCAAGCAAATGCTCTTTGGGGATGCCCGAACCATCATCGGTGACGCGGATCTCGACCTGATCCTGGTGGCGCTCTGCGCGCAGGCTCACTGTGCCGCCGGGCTGACAGGCCTGAATGGCATTGATCCCGATATTCAGCAGGATCTGCAGCACCTGATCCGGGTCGACAAAGATCGTCAGGCGGGAATCGCCGCTGGTGTAAAACCGCACCTGGGCCTCTTCGGCGACCGGGGTCAGGACGCGCGACGACTGTCGGAACAGATCCCGTATTTCGGTTTCCTGCGGGCAGGCTTCACCCGGTCGGCCATAAGCCAGAAGATCATTCACCACGCGTGACAGACGATCAATCTGGTGGCCCATATCATCCAAAAGTGTTTTGCGCTCACCATCGGGTTCCTTGCGCACAAGGGCCTGAACGGTGGTTTTCATCGTCGCCAGCGGATTGCGGACCTCATGCGCGACACCGGTGGCAAACTGGCCCAGAACGGCAAGCTTTTCGGCGCGCACTGTCCGATCAATCAGGTCTTTAAGTTGCCAGGCCATGGTGTTGAAGGCCTTGGCAACCGTGCTGATTTCATCGCGACGGCGACCTTCGGGCAGGCGGTAATACAGATCGCCCGACGCAATACTGTGTGCCCCCTGAACAAGTGTATCGACCCGTCGCCGCAGGCTGCGCGACAGGGCAAAAAAGATCGCCAGAATAACCACAATGATGACGGCGGCTGTCACCGTCAGCCAAAAGCGCGTTTCATCAATCGGTTGCAGGATGGTGCCCGGTCGAACACTCATCACAAGGTTCCATCCCGGAAGGATGCTGGGGCCTTCGATCAGTTCACCAGTGACCTCGGTCGGGCGCCCGGTGGCATCAAGAACAATGCCGCCCGGCGTGCGCAAAAGCGGATCAATCACGCCCGACACCCCGGCACTCGCCAGAAGCTCGGTCAGGGATGCCAGACGCACATGCAGGGCCACAGACGTGTTCTGCCCCAAACCGGTATCGCGGATGTGGGCCCGCATCAAGATCCAGCCGGAATTGCCATTTTCGGGCAATTTGGGGCCGATAAACTCAATGCCTTCGTGCTCTACGCGCGGCAGGCCGGAAATATCCCAGCCGTTTTTCGACCAATAAGGCGGGCCGGATGCGGCTTGGCCTGCGACCAGACGATCAAGATTGTCGTACCAGTCAAAAAACAGCACACCATAAAGGTCGGGCGAATCTGCCTCCACCCGAAGCAGGGTCAGGGCCTCTTCAGCCTGTGGGGAGTTCGGCGCCTCAATAAAGGCCGGCAGGGCCGGGTGGTTTGACAGGGTGACCAGCTGATAGATGCGCGCATCAAGAAAGGCCGAAAGCTTGTTTGACGTTGCCGCGACCTGCGCGCTGAGCCGTTCGCCTGTCAGACGGTCAATCAGTTCATTGGAAAAGCGCTGATAAAAGAAGCTGAGTGCCAGAAGCGCGCACACGACAACACCGACCGATAACAAGGTATATCGGCCCACAAGGCTTAGTCGTTGGTTTCGGGACCAATGAAATCCGGTCACCGGGTGCCTCCCCTAGATGGGAACTTTCAAGACAATTCTAACCGCGGCTTGGCTCTTGTGAAAGCGCCGCTGCTTGTTAAGTTCCAGCTTCTTGTTGTGTAGAATTGCCGCAAAAATAGCAAGCTATCAAATAGGCGTCGCCAAGACGTGCAACATTGAAATACGCTCGGGGCAGCAACACAAACAGACTGAGAAGTTTTCAGTCTGTTTATTGATACTATTGGAATTTTCACGCTCATATCGTGTTTGGCCGCGTGGGTGGGAGTTTTATGTTCAGGCGGGGTATTTGCTTTTCTCACCCCAGCCAGTTCAAGGGTGGGGTCGGTCGTAGCAGACTGATTATCTTTCCGGACCTAAATCAAGTCGCGGCAAAGCGCCTTTTGCCCCTATCGATAATGTCGAGAGTTTTGCTCTGAGGTTTGCAAAGCGCTGTGACTTTAGATGTTGTTACGCGATCGACAGGCAAGGACTCCGCCCGACTCCTTCAGGCGAAAATGCGGCGGAACATAATCAGCAAAATTTTCTTTTCCGGCGATAACCTTTGGTTTTGAACGCTTTGCGCGAAAACCAAATGGTTGAAATATATTTCATGTTGACTCCCAAAATGGGATCAACCCAAATGAATGGTAGATATTTCGATCAATGAAATATCTACCATAAATAACATCGTGCGAACCAAGCCGTGTCGTGGAAAGCCCGGAAATGGTTACGCATTAGGGAGGATAACATGAAAATCAAATCAATGCTGCTGGGAACAGCAGCAGCTGCCTTTCTGACTTTCACGGCGTCTTCGGCTATGGCGCAAGAAGCTAAACAAAGTGCATTCCAGTGTGAACCCGGCGAGCTTTACGCGATGAACGTCATGGTCAGCGGCGTTGAATACTGGTTCCCGGTCTACGAAATGTTCAAGCAGGCCGCACAACAGATGGGCTGTGATACCGTCTATACCGGTACCCCGGAATATGACGTGAACAAGCAAATCGCGACCTTTGAGCAGGTTCTGGCACGTCAGCCAGCCGGCATCATGGTTCACCCGATGAACTCTGATCCGTTTATCGCGCCAATCAACCGTGCGGTTGAACAGGGTATTGCAGTTGTGACCTTTGCTGCAGATTCACCAAACTCCAAGCGTGCGGCCTACATCACCTCAAACAATGATCGCGAAGGTGCCGCTGCTGCGGACGCAATCGCCGAGGCAATGGGCGGAAAAGGCGAATATGCTGTTCTCGAAAACCCGGGTCAGGATAACCATGACCGTCGCGTTGCGGCCTTTATCGACCGGATGGAAGAAAAATACCCGGACATGAAGCTGGTTGCACGTGCAGCATCAAACCAGGATCCGACCAAGGCCTATAACGCGGTTCTGACCATGCATCAGGCCAATCCGAATTTGGGTGCAGTGTTTATGCCAGAGGCCAACAGTGCCCTTGGTGCCGCGCAGGCGGCAATTGAGACCAAAGCCGACATCAAGGTCATGACGGCAGACGTGAATGCCAAAATTCTTGATATGATCAAGGCTGGCGAAGTCTTTGGTTCAATCAACCCGAACCAGGGTATTCAGGGTTACATGGGCTTCATTTCCCTGTTCCTGGCGGCTCATCCAGAACTGATCGACCCGATGAACGACTACAAGCGTACGGGCAGCAACCCGATGCTGGTTCCCTATATCGATAATGGATATGCCGTCGTAACAGCCGAGAATGCTGACGATTTCTATTGGGAAGCATATCTCAAGCGTCGCGGTACCAAAGGTATCGAAGAATAAGGATATCCGCATCCGGTCGTTATCCCATAACGACCGGACGACCCTTCCTTTCGGTCCTCCCATTGTTTTCGGTTCGAAAGGAAGGGATGTCCTTCTTTCCATCGCAAGGCATCTGGTTCCATGCAGCCCATTCTAGAAGTTCACGATATCCATAAGTCATTCGGCCCCGTACAGGCACTGCGCGGTGTGAACCTGTCGTTGATACCTGGCGAAGTACATGCCCTGATGGGGGAAAACGGTGCGGGAAAGTCGACCCTGATGAATATCCTGAGTGGTGTATTCTCGCCTGATCAGGGACGTATTCATTTCAAGGGCCAAGACATCATTCTGCCCAATCCGGCCACAGCACAGGCGCACGGTATCGGCTTGGTGCATCAGGAAATTGCACTGTGTCCCGATATCTCGGTTGCCGAAAACATCCTGATGGCGGCGACCAATGCGCGGAGGTCGTTCTTGATGAATGACCGTGAACTGCGCGAACGTGCGACCAAGATCTTGTCGGATCTGGTGTCGATCCCGGTCGATGAAAAGGTCGGAAACCTGCCCATCGCAAGTCAGCAGATCGTCGAAATCGCCAAGGCATTGACCCTTGATTGCGATGTCTTGATCTTTGATGAACCAACCGCGGCCCTGACCGACAAGGAAGCGGATGCGCTGTTTCGCATCATTGCCGATCTGAAGGCACGCAATATCGGCATCATCTATATCAGCCATCGCATGGCGGAAATCTTTGCCATCTCCGACCGCATTACCGTCTTCCGTGATGGAACATTCATTGAAACACTCATGACCGCCGACACCACGCCAGATGCCGTGGCGACCAAAATGGTCGGGCGCGAAATCCTTAATCAGTTTCCCGCCAAGAACGACAACCGGGGCGACGATATCCAGCCCCTGATGTCGGTGCGTGACCTGTCAGATGACGGTTTCCTGCGCGATATCAGTTTTGATCTGCGCAAAGGCGAGGTTCTCGGCCTTGGTGGTTTGATTGGTGCGGGGCGCAGCGAGCTTGCCCATGCAATTTGTGGCTTTGGCAAAAAAACAGCTGGGCACATCACCATGCATGGTGCCGATTTTGCACCGAAAGATTATTCCGACAGCATCAAGAACGGCCTGGTTTATCTGTCAGAAGATCGCAAGGGATCGGGCGTGTTTCTTGATCTTTCGATATCGGCCAACATTTCCGCCCTCGATCTTGCGCATGTCAGTGCGCGTGGCTTTGTGCGTCAGCGCGTGGAACAAAACCGTGCCGAGGAACTTGGAAAATTGATGTCACTGCGCTGTGCGCATGTATCACAACCTGTGTCGTCACTCAGCGGTGGTAACCAGCAAAAGGTCGCCATTGCCAAGATGCTATCCGTGCAGCCGGACATCATCATTTTTGACGAGCCAACGCGCGGCGTTGATGTCGGTGCAAAAAGCGAAATTTACAGCATTCTTCGAAACCTGGCGGCAGATGGGGTCGGGGTTCTGGTGATCTCATCGGAAATGCCCGAACTGATTGGCCTGTGTGACCGCATCCTCGTGCTGCACGAAGGGTCCATTGCCGGCGAAGTCGAAGGCGAAACCATGACCGAAGAAGAGATCATGAAACTGGCTTCGGGGCTGGGGGGCCAAAATGGAAGTCCGGCAAAGAGGGGGGTGGCGTCATGACGATGGTCAAGGCACTGAAATCAGGAACCAAATCAAAAACTGAAACGACAAAACCGGAGACAACCACATTGGAAAACGGTGTGCACAACCGGATGCTTGGCATCTTCAAGGCCCGCGAAGCAGGGCTTGTGGCCATCATTCTGATCATCTGCATCGCAATGAGCTTTGCCTCGCCCTATTTCCTGACCTGGCAGAACTTCCGCGCGATGTTGCTGTCCTTCTCGATTGAGGGGATTGTCGTTGTCGGCATGACAATCCTGCTGATTGTCGGGGGCATTGATTTGTCGGTCGGGTCGGTTGTGTGCCTTTCAATGGTGATTGGCGGGAAGCTGTTCCTGATGGGGGTGGATCCCTGGTCTGCCAGTGTGATCGCGATCCTTGCGTGCGGTTTTATCGGTTTCCTGATGGGGCAATGTGTCACGCGAATAGGACTCCATTTCTTTATCGTGTCACTTGCCTTCATGGTGATCGCGCGCGGGTTGTCGCTTCTGATCACCAAGGGCACGCCGCAGTCGCTGTTCTCGCTGCCGCCAAGCTTCAAGTTTGTCGGACAGGGAGATATCGCAGGCATGCCGTTTGTGATCATTCTGTTCTTTGGACTGGTTATCTTTTTCGATCTGCTGCTGCGTCATTCGACGATCTTTCGCAAGGTCTATTACACCGGCAGTAACGAAAAGGCCGCGCTGTTCTCGGGCATTAAAACCAAGAACATCAAGATCTTCTGTTCGACCCTTTGCGGTCTGCTGTCGGGTGTCGCCGGTGTCGTCTATATGGCCCGTTTTGGCGCCGCGACACCGCAATTTGGCATCGGTATGGAATTGAGTGTGATTGCCGCGGCCGTCATTGGGGGCGCAAGCCTGAATGGTGGGGTAGGCACCATCTTTGGCGCAGTTTTGGGTGCTGCACTTCTGTCACTTGTGACCAGTTCGCTGATCCTTCTTGATGTGCCGGTTTATTGGCAGGACATCATCCGCGGTCTGATTCTTCTGGTTGCGGTTTCTGCAGATCACTTGCTGAACCGTCGCAAACGCAACACGTCGGCCCAATCGTAATCCAGGCGAGATAATAACAATGACGAACAGTACAGAATTCGAACGTCTGCGCCGTCTGCACAAAGTGCTGGTGATGTTCTATGAACAGAACATCTCCCAGGCCAAAATCGCAGAAATGACGGGCATTTCCCATACCACCGTCAACCGGTTGGTCAAGGAAGGTCAGGAACGTGGACTGGTCGAAATTACGGTCAAATCACCGTTTGGCAACATGACCGACCTTGGTGCAGTGATCGCGGAACTTGGGCGCATCGATAACGCGATTGTCGTGCCCGAAGTGTCGACCGATCCAAATATTACAATCAAATCAACGGCCGATGCTGCGGCAGCGGCCCTGTTTGAAAAGCTTGAAGACGGCATGACAATTGCCATTTCCGGCGGGGTCGGTGTCAGTGCGATTGTCGAGGCGATGAAACCCAAACGCAGCTACGACGTGACCGTCGTGCCGGCAACCGGTGGCGTTCAGGGCAAATATTACACCGACGTCAACCAGGTATCGATGGCGATGGCCGAAAAGCTTGGCGGGCGTGCCCTCCAGCTTCATGCCCCGATCATTGCAGGGTCGCGGGAAGCCCGCGATACGCTGCTCGATGTTCGCTCCATCCGTGACGTTTTTGATGTCGCGCGCAAGGCGGATATCGCGGTGATGGGCATTGGTTCGGTCCGTGCCAGCACATCGACCTATCTGTCACTTGACGAAGATATCGACCGGGAGGAAGTCCTGGCGTCCGGGGCATGCGGCGAATTGTTGGCACATGTGATCAACAAGGACGGTGCGCCTTCTGATTATTCGGGCAACGACCGTGTGGTTGCCCTTTCGCTTGATGAACTGCGTCAGATCCCGCACCGCTTTGCAATTGCCAGTGGACAACACAAGGCAGAACCGATTGCGGCCGTCCTGCGCGGTGATTTCCTGACGACTTTGGCCATGGACGAGCAAACCGCCTATGCGGTCAACGACATACTAAAAGGAGATGCCTGATGGCACAGCTTATTCGTGAAATTGGAAAATCCGGTGTTTCGGCATCTGCAATCGGGCTAGGTACCTGGGCCATGGGGGGCTGGATGTGGGGCGGTCACGACGACGTCAATTCCATCAAGGCCATTCAGGCATCGGTTGATGCCGGTGTGACCCTGATTGATACAGCACCGGCATATGGGCTTGGTCGTGCAGAAGAACTGGTTGGCAAGGCCATTGAGGGTCGTCGTGATCAGGTCGTGATTGCCACCAAATGCGGCATGGTCTGGGACACGGACAAGGGGAACTATTTTGTCGACGAGCATGACAAGAAAATCCACCGCTATCTCGGTGCGGAATCTGTTCGCAGCGAGCTTGAAACAAGCCTGAAGCGTCTGCACACCGATTATGTCGACCTTTACATTACCCACTGGCAGGACCCGACGACGCCGATTTCCGAAACCATGGGGGCCCTTCTTGATCTGAAAAAAGAAGGCAAGATCCGCTCGATCGGGATCAGCAACGTGAACGCCGATGAAATGAAGCAGTATCTGGCGGCCGGTCAACTCGACTGCATTCAGGAATGTTACAACATGCTCGACCGCCAGCTTGAAGATGAGCTGATCCCGCTATGTGTCGAAAATAACGTGGCGATACTGAGCTATTCATCGATGGCGCTTGGTCTGCTTTCGGGCAAAATCGGCCCGGACCGCGTGTTCGAAGGCGACGATCTTCGTCGTGAAAACCCGAAATTCTCGGTCGAGAACCGCAAACGTGTGGCCGACTTCATGAAGGTCCTTGATCCGATTGCGCGGGCTCACAATGTCGAACCGGGCCAGATCGTGATTGCATGGACCATCGCTCAGAAGGGGATCACGTTTTCACTTTGCGGGGCGCGTAATGCGACGCAGGCAATCGAAAATGCCCGCGCGGGTGAGGTGACGCTCAGCACGGATGAACTTGCCATCATTGACCAGGCAATAGCGGCCCATCTTGGCCCAGTTGCACGGGCTGCCTGATTGATTTTGTGATGACACAGAATTCACAGGAGACAGCAATCCCGCAACGGGCCACGGTTGTGGTCGTTGGGGGCGGGATCAACGGGATCAGTGTGTTCCGTGATCTTGCCCTGCAGGGGGTGGATGTAGTGTTGCTTGAACAGAGTGATTTCTGTTCCGGGGCCAGTGCCGCGTTGTCGCGGATGGTGCATGGCGGTTTGCGTTACCTTGAAAACGGCGAGTTTCGTCTGGTGCGCCAGTCCTTGCAGGAACGTGATTTTCTGCTGCGCAATGCCCCGCATTACGTCTTTCCGTTGCCAACGCTTGTGCCGATCTTTGATACGTTTCAAGGGTCGCTTGCATCGCTGAAACGTTTCATTGGCTTGGGCAGCGGTCCGTCACGTCGATCTGCCGTCATGATCAAGATCGGTTTGACGCTTTATGACTGGCTATCACGCAAAAGCCGCACGATGCCAGCCCATGAATTCGTCTCGCGCCGAAAGCTGCGAGATATGGCACCGGCACTTTCACCCAACGCCAAATTTGGGGCGATCTATTACGACGCCTGGGTGAAATATCCCGAGCGCCTTGGTGTCGAGATGATTCTTGATACTCAGCAAAGCTGTCCGAATGCGCGGGCCTATTCATATGTTGCAGTGGAAGACGTCAACGGTGCCGACATCCATTGGCGGGATCGCCTGACAGGCGAAACCGGGACAATCACGCCTGATCTTGTGGTAAATGCCACCGGCGCGTGGGTTGATTTCACCAACCTGGCTTTGGCCGGTGGTCAGGAAAACGACACGCCGCGTTTTGTGCGCGGGACCAAGGGATCGCATTTGATGATCCGCAATGACCAGCTGGCAAAGGCACTGGGCGATCAGATGGTCTATTACGAAAATGCCGATGGCCGGATTTGCATCGCATTTAACTATCTTGGTGTGTCGCTGGTCGGGTCGACCGACATCCTGATTGACGATCCGGAACTGGCACGCTGCGAAGCTACTGAAAAGGACTATATGCTCAGCGCCCTGCGCTTTGTGTTCCCGGACATCAAGGTTGCCGAGAAAGACATTGTTCATGTCTTCACCGGTGTCAGGCCGTTGCCCGTCAGTGATGCAGATGCGACGGGCAGAATAAGTCGGGATCATTCGCATCGGGAACAGGAAGCCAATGAAAAGCGGAACTTCCCGGTCATCAGCCTGATCGGCGGAAAGTGGACAACATTCCGCGTATTCGGCGAAGAAATTGCCGATGTCGTTTTGAAACGTCTGGGACGCAAACGCAATTGCAGCACAGTGAATATCAAGATTGGCGGCGGACGTGATTTCCCGATGTCCGAAAGTGACCTGGATGACTGGATCAGTGCAGAGCTGCTTGATCTGGAAATTGATCGTCCAACATTGGAACGTTTTGCCGAACGCTACGGCAGTCGGGCACGGGATGTTGCGCGCTTTTGCCAGTCGGGGGCGGACAAGCCGCTTGCGGCTGCACAAACCTATAGCCAGCGCGAAATTGAATTTCTTGTTCGCAACGAAAAGGCCCGCAGTCTTTCCGACATTCTGTTGCGCCGGACCGCAATCGGTCTTGAGGGCGGGATCACGCAAAACCTGATCGAAGAAATTGGCAAGTTGATGTCGGACATTCTGGGCTGGTCGGCATCGGAACTTGATCACCACAAACAATTGCTGCGCGACGAGCTCGGCAAAAAACACAGCATTGTCTGAATAACAATCCCGGGCCACCGGGGATAGAGGAGGTATTATGTACGTAACCAAGAAAGTTCGTTTGAACCGTTTGATGAAAAACGGCCGTTGCCTTGATGTCGCGATTGATCACGGCGTGTGTAATGAACCAAGCTTCATGGTCGGTCTTGAAGACGTTGAGGCCGTCGTCAGGTCGCTGGTGGATGCGGGCCCGGATGCCATTCAGATGAACTACGGGCAGTCCGATGTGTTGCAGACCTTGCCGGGCGAAAACCGTCCGGCATTGGTGATGCGTGTTGATATGGGGAACCCCTATAACAAGGAACGCCATCGTGCGATGTGGGCTGTCATGCAAAATGAAACAGATCCGATCCTGCCGGCCCTGCGGATGGATGCGGCTTGTGTCGTGGTCAATCTGTTCATGCTGCCCGATGAGCCGGACCTGTTCCGTCAATGCGTCCAGAACATCTCAAAGCTTGGCAATGACTGCGAAAAATACGGTATGCCGCTTATGATTGAGCCACTGGTCATGCAACCCAACAGCGCACGTGGCGGGTATCTTGTTGATGGTGATACCGAAAAGGTCACCACACTTGTCCGTCTTGCCCGTGAACTGGGTGCCGACATCATCAAGGCGGATCCGACCGACGATCCCAACGATTTCCATCATGTGGTTCAGGCGGCCCGCTGTCCTGTTCTCGTGCGTGGCGGTGGCAAGGCCGAATTGCGCACCGTGTTTGATAACTCGGCAGCCCTGATGGCGCAGGGCGCACACGGGATGGTCTATGGGCGCAATATCTATCAACATGACAATCCCAAGGCCGTTGTTGCGGCCTTGATGGCAATGATTCACGAAGGGGCAGATGGTGCTGCTGCGTGGGACATTTACAGCGGGTTTGAAGGTTAACGCAGATGGGACGTTATTTTCTTGGAATTGATGCGGGCAACACGGTCGTAAAGTCCGTGTTGTTTGACGCCGCGGGATCCGAAATTGCCCATGCCTGCCGCGAGGCGGTTTCACATTGTCCGCATCCGGGGTTTGTCGAGCGCGATATTGACCAGCTTCGTCATGACTTGATGGCCGTGGTGACAGAAGTCGTCCAGAAAGCCGGTGTCGAGACCAGCGACATTGCCGCAATTGGCAGTGCCGGGCATGGCAATGGCCTGTACCTTTTGGGTGCAGGTGGCAAGGCGCTTTTGGGAATTCAGTCGCTTGATACGCGGGCCAACGCACTGGTCGATACCCTGACATCGGAGGGCGTCGGGGACGTTAGCTATCCAATTTCCGGTCAACGGCCCTGGGTGTCACAAACGCCGACCTTGTTGGCATGGATCAAGCGCGAACGCCCTGAAATCTATGCCAAAACGCAGACTGTCTTGCTGTGCAAGGATATCGTGACCCATGCCCTGACCGGCGAGCTTGTCAGCGACATTTCGGATATGGGGGGATGCGGCATGTTGCGTATGCCCGAAAATGTCTATGACGATGGCTTGCTTGATGCGTTTGGCATTGGTGATGCGCGTAGCAAGCTTCCGCGCCTTGCAAAGCCAAGCGAAATCGTTGGTCACGTAACCGAAGCAGTCGCGCGTGAAACCGGCCTGTGTGCCGGGACGCCTGTGGTTGCGGGCTTCTTTGATGTGATTGCAAGTGCGCTCGGCTCAGGTGTTGCACGACCGGGCCAGGCTTCCATGATCATTGGCACCTGGAGCATCAATCAGATTATTGTCGAGAACATTGATTTCACCAACGAGAACGAGATTTTTATGTCATCGGGCTATGCCGATGACCGGTTCATGTCGATCGAAAGCTCGGCGACATCGGCCGTCAATCTTGAATGGCTGGTGCGAGAATACCTTGAACATGACGCCGAGGTTGCCGCCGGGAAATCGCCCTTTGAACTGGCCAATGAACTGGTCAGCCAAAGTGCATTTCGTGAAGACGGGCCGTATTATCATCCGTATCTGTACGGGGCGCCGGGCAATGGTACTGCGCGCGCCGGGTTCTTCGGGGTTGGTGGTTGGCATGGGCGTGGCGACATGTTGCGCGCAATCTATGAAGGCGTGACCTTTGCCCACCTTAACCACATGGACAAGCTGCGTGCCACGGGGGTCACCTTTGACAAGATCATCTTGTCAGGCGGTGGGGCACGCAGCAACATCTGGCCACAGATCATCTCAGACATTCTTGAACTGCCCCTGACTGTGGCGAAATGTCAGGAAACCGGGGCGTTGGGCGCTGCCATGGCAGCATCCGTTGGCGTCGAGATGTATCATGATTACGCGCAAGCCGCTGACAAGATGGTTCAGGCGGACCGTCATTACAGTCCAAATGCCGATGCCAGTGAAATTTATCGCAAACGGTTTGCCACCTGGCGCGAACTGGAACAGGCCATGCTGCCATTCTGGTCGCGCTTTGCCGCCGCCTGTTAGCGCGTGGCTGACGATTGCGTCGTCCTTGACCCTGTCAGAGCCAGCGGCCTGACAGGGTCCCGTTTCTTGATCTTCTGACGATACCGCCCTGCGGTGTGGGGCTGGGTTTGTGTGCCGTTCGGGCATCGCGGAGAAAACAGATGTCGTTCGACAATGCATCCTTTGACTACATTATTATTGGTGCCGGATCCGCCGGGTGCGTTCTGGCCAATCGGCTAAGTGCGGATCCACGCAACAGTGTTTTGCTTATCGAAGCCGGGGGCAAGGACAGCTATCCGTGGATCCATATTCCGGTCGGCTATCTGTTTTGCATCGGCAATCCCAAAACCGACTGGCTTTATAAAACGGCTGCCGAAAAAGGTTTGGGTGGACGCTCCATTGCCTATCCGCGCGGGAAGGTGCTGGGCGGGTGTTCCTCGATCAATGGCATGATCTATATGCGCGGACAGGCCGCTGATTATGATCGCTGGCAATCACAAGGCGCGACTGGCTGGGGCTGGAATGATGTTTTGCCCTATTTTGTGAAATCCGAAAATTATCACGAACTGGCAAACGGTCATGGCAACCACGGTGAACTGCGTGTCGAAAGACAACGCCTGCGCTGGGATATTCTTGATGCGGTCCGCGATGCGGCCGAAGAAATCGGCATTCCCAAAACCGATGATTTCAACGCCGGGAACAATGAGGGATCGGGCTATTTCGATGTGACGCAAAAACGCGGCGTTCGCTGGAGTGCCGCGCGTGCCTTCCTGAAGCCTGTCTTGTCGCGACCCAATCTGTCGGTGATGACAAAGGCCACAGTGGTGGGCCTCGAAACTGAAGGCGCGATTGCACGGGGCGTGACCTATCAACGCGGTGGCAAGACCAAAACAGTACGGGCCAACCGCGAGGTCATTTTGTCCGCGGGTGCAATCGGAACGCCGCAAATCCTCAAACTGTCTGGAATTGGGCCAGGGGCAGAGCTTTGCGATCACGGCATTACGGTGAAACATGACTTGCCCGGTGTTGGCGAAAACCTTCAGGACCATCTGCAAATTCGAACAGCCTTTCGCGTCCAGGGGGCGAGGACACTGAACGAGATGCAGTCAACCGCACTCGGCAAAGTTAAGATTGCGCTAGACTATGCCTTGCGGCGGCGTGGGCCGATGGCGATGGCACCTAGCCAGTTGGGCATCTTCACAAAGTCTGATCCGGCTTTTGAAACACCCAATATCGAATATCACGTTCAACCGTTGTCACTTGATAAGTTCGGGGATCCCTTGCACGATTTTCCAGCAATCACGGTTTCGGTTTGCAACTTGCGTCCGACCAGCACCGGACGTGTCACACTGACATCGCGGGACCCGAATGCTGCGCCACATATTGCGCCAAATTACCTCAGTACAGACCAAGACCGGCAGGTTTCCGTGCAGTCAATTCGCCATGCCAGAAGGTTGATGGCGACCAATCGTATGGCGCAATTCTGTCCGGTTGAATTTGCACCAGGCGCGGAAATCACATCAGATGAAGCCCTGGCCGAGGCGGCCGGAAAGGTCGCAACGACAATCTTTCATCCGGTCGGAACCGCCAGGATCGCGCACAGGGATGACCCGATGGGTGTCGTTGATCATCGCCTGCTTGTTCGCGGCTTCAGCAACTTGCGGGTCGTCGATGCGTCGGTAATGCCGTCAATTGTTTCGGGCAACACACATGCCCCGGTTGTCATGATTGCAGAAAAGGCAAGTCAGGCAATACTCGAAGACCAAAAAGGCTAGGTCTGCGGTAAGTTGATTTGTGCGGGGGAGCTTCATTCACCCCATCGACATCACCGCTTGCCCCCAACATTCCTGCCAACTTTTCAGTTGGGGCTGGTAAATGCGTTGCGGGCTTTGCTGGTGGCCAGTGCAACTGCACCCCATTCCCTTGCCTGATCAAGGCAAGCCTGATAGCGCGTGCTCTGGGATGCGGAAAGGCGGCCCGCCAGCTCGCTCCAAATCGCAACCCCATAGGTCGCGGCACTGATTTGCATATAGTCGTGGGCGAACTTTTCCGGGGTGTCGCTGGTGGTGATTTCCGAGGTCATCTGACGCCAGTGTTCGAGAAGTTCCGTCGCCAGAGTGATGTCGCTGTCGGACGCGGCAAGCAATTCGCCAATCCATGCGTCAAAGGCCTTGGCACTCGCGCCATCCTTGTGGCGTGTCAGTCGGCCGGCAAGCGTCAGCGCATGGATGCCGTTCGTGCCCTCATAAATCTGGCAGATGCGGGCATCACGCAGTGTTTGTTCGACCCGGTATTCACGTAAATATCCATACCCGCCAAGAACCTGTATGCCGATATGGGCTGCCTCAACCCCGGCATCGGTGCAGAACGATTTGCAAATCGGGGTCAGGAATTCGACAAGGTCGGAATGTGTGTCTGTCTCCATCAGGGCAAAGGTCTTGTAGGCCATCAGGCGACCTGTCATGGCCAGTATGTCCTGACGGGCAAGCTGGCGCGCAATATCGCGATGCTGATCGATTGCAATCGGTTGCCCACTGGCGCGATCCCGGCCCTGTTTGCGCTCTGCGGCGTAGCTTTGGGCAATTTGATGGGCGCGCGCCGCATGGGCCACCCCCTGTAAGGCGACATCAAGGCGCGCATGGTTCATCATGGTGAACATGCACATCAAGCCCTTGCCAATCGGTCCAATCGGCGTTGCGGTTGCCTCGTCAAACGCCAGTTGGCAGGTGGGGGAGGCATGCAAACCCATCTTTTCTTCGATCCGGGTGACCGTAACAGCGTTGCGGTCGGTCTCGCTCGAATGTGACGGACAAAGAAAAAGCGTCAGGCCCCGCACGCCGTCTTCACGGGTGCCGGTCCGGGCCAAAACCAGATGCAGGATTTCATCGCTCAGGTTCTGATCCCCGCCGGAAATAAAGATTTTCTCCCCGCTCAGTACCCAACTTCCGTCCTCTTGTTGGGTTGCAATCGTGCGGATATCCGAAAGATCGGACCCTGCTTGCGGTTCGGTCAGGCACATGGTGGCAAGGTGGCTGCCCGATGCCAGCTTTGGCAACCAGGCATGGCGTTGTTCATCCGTGCCAAATTTGGCAATCAGTCTGGCCGCACCCGGCACAAGTCCGGTGACCATCTGAAAGGAATGGCAGGCCCCTGCCAGTATCTCGCTGATCGCGCCACAGACGGTGGCGGGGGCACCCTGACCATCAAATTCCTCGGCCAGTGATATCGCCTGCCAACCCTGTTCGACATAGGCCTGATAGGCATCGCTGAAACCCGATGGCATCCGGACCCGTCCATTTTCGATCCGGCAACCTTCCTGATCGCCCGGTTCGTCAATCGGGGCGATCACGTCTTCGGCAAAGCGGGCAAAATGATCCAGAATCTCACGGGTGATTTCCGCATCAAACCCGTGTTCTGCGGCTCTGCTTTCATCGCCGGTTACAGACAGGGCAAACAGAATATCTTCAGTTGGGGCTTTGAAGGGGATCACGATGGCGTCTCTCAGACTTGTGTTTCCTGGCGAAGGGTCAGGCGGATAACCTTGTCTTCAGACAAGGCGGCCTTGACCGCGTCCGGCACAGGAACTGCTGCCAGACTTGCCGGGTTGTCCGGGCTTGCGCGCCCCCAAACACGGGTTTGCGATCCTTCAAGCAAGGTTGTTTCGCCCAGCGTGAACCGATGGGAAAGATCAAATGATTTCCCACCCCAGCGTGACACTTCGACATGATGCTCAATCAGGTCCCCGACCCGTGCGGGTGCCATGAAGCTGGCGTCACCGCGCACCAATGGCGTGCCGCGAAAATCGGGATCGTTTGCAATCATGGTCGCAAGATCGAACCCGGCCACCGACAGCAAGGCCAGAAGGCCACCTTCCATCCAGTCATAAAAGTTGGGGTTGTAGACAATCCGGGCCGGATCGCAGTGACCCCATTCAACACGGATTTCTCGGGATAGTCGCAGCATGGGCGTAACCTGATCTGAAAGTTATTTAACCTGTTGAATCCGGATCAGCATCCGGACCAGAAGATCACGTTCTTCTGGGCTGAAATCTTCAAGAAGCTTTTCCTCGTGCCTTTGAACGGCCAGACTTGCCTCGTAAAACAGGCTGACGCCTTTGGTGGTTGTTCTAAGGGCATAGACCCGACGATCCGTCGGGACCTTGTTGCGTACGATCAACCCCCGTGATTGCAATTCATCGACCATCACCACAATGTTGGATCGCTCCATCGAAAGGGCGCGTGCAAGATCGGTTTGGCTGATGTCCGGGTTCTCGTTGATGATAGCAAGCGCACTGAAGGTCGTTGGTTTAAGGTCAAGATGCGTCAGGCTGGCGACGAAATCGCTGTGCAACGACATATAAGCGCGTTTGAGGTTGTATCCGACAAACCCGCGCAACGGGCTGTCTGTTGACAAGTCCGTAAGCTGCGTATCCTGATCTGCAGTCTTTTTCTTGTTTGCGTGCAAGGGTTTCTCCATTTGTTGGCCAGGCTAACCTGTAACAATATCAACAAGCCAGAATGTCAGGGCAGGAAACGCAACAATCACCGCGATGCGCAGGCATTCAACGATCAGGAATGGCACAGCCCCGCGAAAGATCTTGCGTGTCGGAATGTCTGGTGCCATTGCCGATATCATGAACAGGTTCAAGCCTACAGGTGGTGTAATCATACCCAATTCAACAACGATTAGGGAAATGATACCGAACCAGATCGCCTGGTGCGTCGGATCCATGCCAAAGTCCATCGCCATAAAGGCGGGGAAAAATACCGGAACCGTCAACAGGATCATCGACAGGCTGTCCATAATGCAGCCCATAATGATGTAAAACAGAATGACGGCCAGCAACACAGTCATCGGCGCGATACCTGCCGTTCCGACCCACTCGGCGGCCATTGTCGGAACACGCGTCAGGGCAAGCGCCACGTTGAAAAGGTCCGCGCCAAAGATGATCGCAAAAATCATGGCAGTGGACCCGGCTGTTTCAATCACACATTCAAACAAACCCTTGGCCGTCAGACTGCGCATCAGAAAACCGGTTAGGGCAATCAATACAACACCGACTGACGCCCCCTCGGCCGGGGTAAAGACACCGCCATAAATGCCGCCAAGAACGGCAATGAACACCAGTGCAATATGCCAGATTCCGCCAAGCGATTTGATCCGTTCGCGCATGGGAACACCGGGATGGGCGGGGCCTTCTTCGGGGAACAGGCGCACATACACCCCGATCGCCAGAATGAAACCCAGTACTGCAAGAATGCCGGGAACCGTCGCAGCCAGAAACAGTTTTACGATGTTCTGTTCAGTCAGCAGGGCATAAATGATCAAGACAACCGACGGCGGGATCAAGATACCAAGTGTGCCGCCCGCAGCAAGCGTGCCCGCGCCCAACGCGCCGGAATAACCATGCCGGCGCATTTCCGGCAGTGCGACCTTGCCCATGGTGGTCGCGGTGGCAATGGATGATCCACAGATTGATCCGAATGCCGCGCAGCCTGCAACCGATGCCATCGCCAGACCCCCGCGCCAATGACCAAGCCAGGCATTGGATGCGGTAAAGATTGCTCTGCTAATGCCGGTCCGGGTCGCAATTTGCCCCATCAGGATAAACAGCGGGATAACAGCAAGGTCATAGGAGATGTATTTGTCTACAATCGCAGTCTTCAGATAGGCCGACAACGGTAGCCACCCCGACAGAACCACATACCCGCCGGCGCCAACGATGGCCATCGCCAATGCAATAGGCATGCGCAAGAAGATAAGGACCATCAGGACGATGACCATGACGATGCTGATTTCAACCGGACTCATTTCAGGGTTTCCGTTTGGGAATTATTGGGATCGGGTCGCGCAAACTGTTCAAGTGCGTTCGACAACGCAGTCAGGGATGAAAGTCCAAGTCCAAGCAGTGCGAACCCGTAGACGATCCATGTGGGCATTCTCAGAAGCATACTGCGGTCGTTATACTCATACATATCAATCAGGCCGTATGCGACGCGCCACGTGATGATAACCCAGGCAAGACAGAACAGGGCTTCCCACACTTGATCAAGAAGCTTGCGGGTCCGCATGGGGAAAGCCATGCTGAAAATATCGACCATGACATGGTTGCCCTTGCGCTGGCACAACGGCAAAAACAGAAATGCGGCTATTCCGCATCCCATTTCGACGATTTCAAAGTCACCACGAATACCGCCAATGCCGATATATCGCATCACAACCGACAGCGTGACGGTAACCGCCACGCCAACAATCACCGCCCCGGCAATTGCCGCAGCGGCAATGCAGGCGCGATCAACAAACTGGCCAAGGGATTGAATGGGCGCGGCAAGATTGCCGCGCCCATTGTGATCACGGGTGGATCCTGACATGTCAGGCGGTCTCTGCGTCGATCAGTTGATTAAGGCGATCAATCATCGCCTTGCCGTCATGTCCTGCATCGTTCAGCGTCTCGATCCAGTCATCGATTACCGGCTGGGTGGCTGTCTGCCAGCGTTGAACCTCGTCTTTGGGTATCTCGACGAACTGGTTCCCGCGGTCTGCACACATTTTGTATCCAACCGATTCAAAGCTATCGAACTGTTTGCCGATCTGGCGTGAAAGTTCGATGCCGGAGTTGGCATCAATCACAGCTTTCAGGTCATCCGGCATGCGGTCATAGGCATCACCCGCCATCAACAAGCCAAACGAGTTGGCATAAAGGCCGCGACCACCCTCGGCAGGTGCGCAATGTACTGATGTCAGTTCATGAAGCTTGAACGCAGGGACAACCTCATATGGCAGGCAGGTGCCGTCAATCACGCCATTGGCCAGACCTACTGCCATCTCTGTGACCGGGAAAAAGACCGGCTCCGCGCCCAGAATGGACAAGGCTTTGCCGACACTCTGGTTTGGTGCGCGGATCTGCAGGCCATCCAGGTCCGCCTGACTTTGGATTGGCTGGTCGCGCATGTGGAATTTGCCACCTGCATGAACATGGAATGCCAACGGCTTCATGCCGCGATATTCGTCCTGACCGAACTCATCCATGAATTTATGCATCGCCACCGATGTTGCTTCGGCAGTCGTGACCATGAAGGGCAGGCTGAGCGTCTCGGAAACCGGATAGCGGCCCGGCGTATACACCGTCAATGTCCAGGCGATATCAACGACATTGTTTGCCACCTGATCTGCGAGTTGCGGTGGTTTGCCACCAAGCTGCATGGCCGGGAAAATCTGAATATCAATGCGGCCATCTGATTGCTCGCGAATGGTCTTGGCCCATGGTTCAAAGAATGCTTTGTGCATGGGGGCAACGGGTGGCAGCATGTGGTGCAAACGAAGTGTCACTTCGGCTGCCCGTGCTTTGCCGATGATGGCCGGGGCGGCAAGAGCACCACCCATAATTCCGAGCATCTGTCGGCGGTTCACTGAAAATCCTGACATCGAACGTCTCCTCAAAAATTGGATACACCTTTGTTTGCCGGTGTTCCTGTTCCTACCTGACTGTTCTGGCGACCGCTTTGGTGCGGTTTCTTGCCTGATGTTTTAGGTGCAGAAGAACGACACGCCCCCTGAACCCAAGCGTCACTTGAAATTCGGGGCGCGTTTTTCCAGAAAGGCCCGAAGACCTTCCTGTGCGTCTTCACTTGTTTGGGTCAATGCGGCGCAAAGACTTTCGGTAAACAAACCGTCGGCCTTTGCCATGTCTTCAATCCGGGCCAGTGCCTGGATCATGACATAGTTGGAAAGCTGTGCGTTTTCGGCAACCGTTGCTGCCAGTTCTTCAGCTTTGGATTTTGCATCGTCTTCGGTGTCACACACGTAATGAGACAATCCAAGACGCAGACCATTTTCGGCGTCATATTTCCGCCCGGTCAGCATCATCTCGATCATGCGGTCTGCGCCCAGGATACGGCCGATCCGCACAGAGGCACCACCACCGACAAAGATGCCACGGCGGCCTTCCGGAAGTTGATAAAAGGCTGTCTTGTCGGCAATGCGGATGTGGGTGGCGCTGGCCAGTTCAAGCCCCCCGCCAATCACCGCACCCTTGAGAAGCGAAATGACCGGCAATCCGCCAAACTGGATCATGTCCATGATCCGGTGCCAGTTTCGCGAATGACGCATCGTTTCCGCAGCATTGCGTGCCACATGCTCGGCAAGATCAAGACCTGCAGAAAAGTGCCCCCCTTCCCCGGACAGAATGATGACCCTGACATCCTTGGGCGGGTTGGAGAAAAATGCATCCAGTGCTTCCATGAGCGTATCACTGACGGCGTTTCGCTTGTCAGGTCGCGTGATGGTCAAACGTGCAATCGAACCATCGATCGCAACGTCCAATACGTCATTCGCGCCATTCGTCATGTTCTTGTTCCTTAATTTAACTATCAGTCTGTCTTTATCGGGCCTGGAGGCGAACTGCGCCGTCAAGGCGAACAACAGTGCCGTTGAGCATGGTGTTTTCAACAATGTGCCGCGCCAGATCGGCAAATTCCTGTGCTTTGCCAAGGCGCTTGGGAAACGGGATATTTGCCGCAATTGCTTCGCGGGCTGCATCGGGCAGGGTGTCGGTCATGGCGGTGGCAAACAATCCGGGCGCAATTGCCATCACCCGTACACCGATCCGCGCAAGCTCACGCGCAGCGGGCAGGGTCATTGACGCAATCCCGCCTTTGGACGCCGCATAGGCACACTGACCAATTTGCCCGTCCTCATACCCGACTGACGATGTATTGATGATGACGCCGCGCTCCCCGTCGTCATTAAGAGGGGTCGCTTCAGACATCAGTTGTGCAGCATGACTCATGCTGATGTAGCTGCCCGTCAGGTTGACATTGAGTGTCTTGATGAAATCGTTGATCGGCAGTGTCCCGTCGCGGGGCAAGATGCGGCTTGCTGTGCCGATACCAGCGCAATTAACCAACACGCGCGGGATGCCCAAACTCTGCTTAACCTTCTTGAAGGCCTCTGCAACCGAGTCAGGATCTGAAACATCGACTTCAAAGCCGATGCCGCCCGTTTCGCTTGCAATGCGTTTCGCTGCATCCGGGTCGCGGTCAAATATCGCAACCCGTGCCCCGGCAACCGCAAATGTACGTGCCGTTGCCGCGCCAAGACCGCTTCCGCCGCCTGTTACGATTGCGGGAATCTGATTAAGCAGCATTTCCTCACCTGAGTTTGTTATGTTTTATAACAATTATATTTACACGTCAAAAATGCTGCGTCAATCGCGTTTAATGCGATGAAAATACGGGAAGATTCTCCTGTATTCGCGCGCGATCTATATAATGCAATGCGCGATCATGTTCTTGTCATAGGCACGCTGCAAGATATTCCACTTGATGTAATGATTCATGATTGTTATGAATTATAACAAATAAGAAAAGATAAATTGGAGGTTTCGTCTCATGGCGATGGTTGCTGAACCCGGACTCCGTCCGGTTCGCATGGGTGATACGCGTGTCGCTGTATCAAAGGGAGAAAACGGCACGATCTATATGCGATCGTGTGAAGAGCCGGATGAATACCCGCGTGCCATTACGGACCGCCTAGATCACTGGGCGGAGCAGGCACCGGACAGATTGTTCATTGCTGACCGGGATGCCAAAGGTGAATGGCAATCGCGCACCTATCGGGAAACCCGTGATCAGGTGCGCAGCATTGCGCAGTATCTTTTGGCACAGAACCTGTCAGAAGATCGTCCGGTTCTGGTTTTGTCAGGCAACAGCCTTGAACATGGCCTGTTGGCGCTGGCATCGATGTATGTCGGCATCCCTTATGCGCCAGTCTCACCGGCCTATTCTTTGATTTCCACAGACTATGCCAAGTTGCGTCATATCGTTGATTTGCTGCAACCTGGTCTGATCTTTGTTGATAATGGTGCCAAATACGTCAAGGCACTGGCAGCAGTGATGCCAGCAGATGCGCGCCTCGTCGTGATTGAAAACCCGCTAAGTGCACATCCCTGTGACCTTTTCAGTGATGTCGCGAACACCAAGGCGACCGGCGCTGTTGACAGTGCGAACGCAAACATCACCGAAGACACAATTGCCAAGTTCCTGTTTACATCCGGATCAACGGGTATGCCAAAGGCGGTGATTAATACCCAGCGCATGCTGTGTTTCAATCAGATGATGCTGCGTCATACCCTTGCATTTTTGCAGGACGAGCCCCCCGTTCTTGTTGACTGGTTGCCATGGAATCATACCGCGGGCGGGAACCACAATTTCGGGATCGCCCTCTACAATGGCGGCAGCTTCTATATTGATCAGGGCAAGCCGACACCCGATGGCATTATCGAAACTGTCCGAAATCTCTGCGACGTTTCCCCGACATTGTATTTCAACGTCCCAAAGGGATACGAGGCCCTCGTCCACCACCTTCGGGACAACAAGCGGCTGTGCGAAAGCTTCTTTGCCAGATTGAAACTGATGCAATATGCCGGGGCGGGACTGTCACAGTATGTTTGGGACAGTCTTGAAGAGGTGGCTGTTGATACCGTTGGCGAAAAGGTCATGATCGTCACCGGTTATGGCTCGACGGAAACTGCGCCATTTGCCTTCACAACCACTTGGCCTGTTGATCAGGCCGGAAGTGTTGGTCTGCCTGCCGTCGGTCTCGAAGTCAAACTTGTCCCCAATGCTGAAAAGCAGGAACTGCGCCTGCGTGGGCCAAGCATCACGCCGGGCTACTGGCGTCAGCCGGACAAGACCCGCGAGTCCTTCGATGAAGAAGGCTATTACATGATCGGCGACGCGCTCAAATTTGTAGACCCCGATGATATTGAGCGCGGCTTCCTCTTTGACGGCCGCGTCAGCGAAGATTTCAAGCTTTCGACAGGTACGTGGGTTCATGTCGGCTCCATCCGTACAGCGATTGCCGAGACCTTTGCGCCTTATGTGCGTGATGCGGTTTTGACCGGTCTGAATGAAAATCATATCGGTGCTCTTTTGTTTGCCGATTTCACCGCGTGTCGAAAGCTGTGCGACGACCTGCCCGCAGATGCATCTGAACGTGACATCGCAACCCACCCGGTTGTGCGATCTGTGTTTCAGGAACGTCTTAACGCGCTTGGTGCCAAGGCAACGGGAAGTGCCCAGTTTGTGGCGCGCGCCATTCTGCTGGAAAGCTCGCCCGACCTTGATGCGCATGAAGTGACCGATAAGGGCTCCATTAATCAACGTGCCGTTCAGGCCAAGCGCGCTGACAAGGTTGCGGATCTGTATCGTGATCCGATTCCGGCTGGCGTCATGGTTGCGAAAAAAGGGAACTGACATGGCTGCGAATTCCAAAGGTCTGCGGACCGAGTTTGAAGACGTTTGGCTGCTTGGCGGCAAACGCACACCTTTTATTGACTACACGGGCGCTTTCGGCCTGATTTCGCCGATTGATCTGGGGATCAAGGCCGCACGTGCCGCCATTGCGGATGCCGGGGTGAACGCCGCTGATATCGATTTCACGGTTGCCGGTTCGATGGCCCAGGCGTCTTATGACGCCTATATGACGCCGCGCCATATCGGGTTATACGCGGGCGTTCCCTATGATCGACCAGCGCATCTTGTGCAGCGTATCTGCGGGACAGGCATCGAAGTCATCTTGCAGGCGGCGGACCATATTTCGCTTGGTCGTGGTGATCTGGCGCTATGCGTTGGCACAGAATCCATGAGCCGCAACCCGATTGCGGCCTATACCCATCGCAGTGGTTTTCGCATGGGGCAGGTCGAATTCAAGGATTTCCTGTGGGAAGCCCTTCTGGATCCGGCCGTTAGTTGCACCATGGGCGATACGGCCGAAAACCTTGCCAAGAAATACAACATCACCCGTGAAGAAGTGGATCGTTTTGCCGAACGCAGTTTTGCGCGCGCGGTCAGTGCGCAGCAAAATGGGTTCCTCGGTGGCGAGATTGTCGCCGTCACCAATGAAACCTTTGAAATGGAAAACGGTAATCCGCGCACCATCAAACTCCCGCGCAAGGTCGAAGCCGTTGACGCCGACAGTCACATTCGCCCGTCTCCCTATGAAATCCTGTCCAAGCTTCGCCCGGCATTCGGGGGTGTCCAGACCGGCGGTAATTCATCTGCCGTGGTTGACGGTGCCGCCGGTGTGGTTCTGGGAAGTTCCGAATATGCCAAGCGCAACGGTCTGACACCGCATGCGCGCATTATTGCGGGCGCGGCTGTGGGTGTGCCGCCGGAAATCATGGGTATCGGCCCGGTGCCAGCCATTCAGGCGGTTCTTGATCAAACCGGTTTGACCGTTGATCAGATTGACCGGATCGAAATCAACGAGGCCTTTGGGGCACAGATCCTGGCCTGTATTCGCGAACTTGGCTTGGACGAGGACAAGGTCAACGTTAATGGCGGCGCAATTGCGATTGGTCATCCGCTTGGCGCGACCGGCGTGCGCATTACCAACACGCTTGCGCGCGAACTGACCAAATCCGGCGGTCGCTATGGCATCGCATCCGCCTGCATCGGCGGTGGTCAGGGCATTGCAGTTTTGATCGAAAATTCAGAATTGGCATAGGCACGATCCAAGGCGCCATCCGCTGCGCCGGTTCGCGACAACCGGAGACGTTATTTTTAGCCGGGACATTGGTTTTGGGCCCGGTTTGGCGATCAGCCCAACCCTTGGAGCAAAAATTTCCAAGGGTGGTCTGATCAAATCGAGAAACCGACAGACAAGGCAACAAAAACAAAATTGCCGGTGCCGGTTTGCTCAGGGAGGAAACAATGAAACGACTTAAACTTGGTTCAGTGATTGCCTTGGCTTCAGTTGCTGCTATGTCGGCCATTTCCGGTGCGTCTGCGCAGGAAGTGAATTTCCGTCTGGCCCATTGGTTGCCGCCAACCCACCCGGTCCAAACCATGGGTCTTGAGGATTGGACTAACTCTATTCGTGATGCATCGGGCGGCAAAATCGACTTCACGATTTTCCCGGCCCAGCAACTGGGCTCAGCACCTGATCACTATGACATGACCCGCGATGGCATTGCCGATATCGGCTATATCAATCCGGGTTATCAGGCCGGGCGTTTCCCGATCTATGGCCTGACCGAGGTGCCCTTCAATGTGAAGGATGCGGTCAATGGGTCGGTCGCCCTTCACAAGTGGTATGCCAACTACGCCGAACAGGAAATGCCGGAAGTCAAACTGTGTCTGGTGAACCCGCATGACCCCGGCACCATCCATTCAAAAATGCCCGTCCGTGTGCCAGAAGACATCAACGGCCATGCGGTGCGCCCGGCCCATGCCACCATGGCACGGTTTGTAAACCTGCTGGGTGGGGCAAGTGTTCAGGTCCCCGCCCCCGAGGCCCGCGAAGCCATTGCCAAGGGCACGGCAGATGCGATCACCTTCCCGTGGAACTCGATCTATATCTTCGGGATTGATCAGGAAACCAAATATCACCTTGATATGCCGTTCTATGTCTCCTCGCAGATCCTTGTGATCAATCGCGGTGTCTATGACGGATTGTCGGCCGAAAACCGCAAGGTCATGGATGATCACTGCACGCCGGAATGGTCCGGTCGTTTTTCCAAGGGCTGGGCTGAAAACGAGGCATCTGGTCGCGACAAGATGATGGCATCGGGCGATCACGAACTGTATCAGCCGACCGCCGATGAACTGCAACAATGGCGCGATGCCGCCGAACCGCTTGTTGCCCAATGGCGCGAAAGTGTTACGGCCAAAGGCGGTGATGCCGATGCCATTTACAAGGCTTTCATCGACGCGCTCCAAGCCGAGAACGCCAAGTATTGATGACACTCCCTGTATCGGCAGCATCAAAGGTCGGTGCTGCCGGTACCTCTGAAAGTGTATAGATCATGCGGGTTCTTCATCGCTCCCTGACATATCTCGAAGCCTTTTCGCGCAAGGTCGAAATGGTCTCTGCCATTTTGCTTGCGCTGATCACGCTGCTGGTTCTGGCATCCGCAATTGGTCGTTACCTGTTTGCATGGCCGATCCCGGATGCATTTGATTTTTCGCGCCTGTTTCTGGGCGTGGTCATCATGTGGGGCTTTGCCTGCGTGGGGTATCGCGGGTCGCACATCAAGGTCGATCTGTTTGCCCTGATGCTGCCCGCACGTGTTCGTCGATGGACGGATTTCTTTGCCTGGCTTGTCTTGCTGGGCTTCACCGGCTTGCTGTGCTGGAAGATGCTGGCGCGTGTCACCAGCGCCTATAACAGTGGCGAGACGACATTTGATCTGCAAGTGCCCGTCTGGCCGGTCATGGGGCTGATCTGGCTTGGCGTTGCGGTCAGCATGCTGACCATTCTGGCGCGTGCCTTGATGATCGCGCTGACCAATGCCGGTCTGGATGATTTTGAACCCGCCGAGTCAGAGCCGCATATTGCCTCTGACCCGCAAAAACAAAAGCAAACTGGTGGTTCAGGGGGAAGTGATGACTGAAGCCGATTTTGTCGCACTGGGCGGGTTTGTTGCGCTGTTTGCCCTGATGCTGCTTCGGGTTCCAATCGGCATTGCGATGGGGATTGTCGGTGTCGGCGGCTTCGCCGCAATTGTTGGCCCGACGCCTGCACTCAACCTACTGGCGCAGTCGCCGATCCGCACCATCACCGACTTTAACCTCAGCCTCATTCCGTTCTTTATCCTGATGGGCGTTCTTGCCACCAATTCCGGCATGTCGCGCGAACTGTTTCGCGCAGGGCAGGCGTGGCTGGGATCATTTCGGGGCGGCATGGCGCTTTCGACCATTGCATCCTGTGCCGGGTTTGCCGCCATATCGGGTTCATCGGTGGCAACAGCGGCAACCATGACCAAGGTCGCTTTGCCGGAAATGCAGCGCAGCGGTTATCGCGATCACGTAGCGACCGGGGTGATTGCCGCGGGCGGAACGCTTGGCATTCTGATCCCGCCATCGGTTGTTCTGGCGGTGTATGGCTTCATCACCGAACAGGATGTCGGCAAGCTTTTCATCGCCGGAATCATTCCCGGCCTTTTGGCGATTGTGATGTATATGCTGGCCTTTCGGGTGACCTATGCCCGAGGGTTGCCGGCGGGCGAACCGTTTGATTTGCGCAATTCCATTCGCTCCTTGCGCGATGTCTGGGCGGTCCTGGCCCTGTTCATCGCCATTATTGGCAGCATCTATCTGGGTGTGGTGACCGCGACCGAGGCCGCCGCAGTTGGGTCTGTCCTGACTGCCCTGATCGGGGTGATCCGCGGTCGGCTTGGCTGGCGCAGCATTCTTGATAGCCTGATTGAGGCCCTGCGCACCTCGGTTGCGATCTATACCATCCTGATCGGGGCGATCCTGTTTGGCTATTTCCTGGCCATCACCCAGACCCCGCAAAAGATCACCGCATGGCTGGTCGGGCTTGATATCGGGGCCTATCCGACACTTGCCCTGATCCTTGTGTTTTTCCTGTTGCTGGGCTGCATCCTTGATGCCATGGCGATGATCATTCTTCTGGTGCCCATCGTGTTTCCGGTGGTCACCCAGTTGGGGTTTGATCCGATCTGGTTTGGCATCATCGTTGTCATGACGGTTGAACTTGGCCTGATCACCCCGCCAGTCGGGATGAATGTGTTTGTCATCAATTCGATTGCCCGCGAAGTGCCCCTGCAAAAGGTGTTTCAGGGTGTCATCCCGTTTGTTGCGGTCGACATCATTCGCCTGATCCTGCTGGTGTTGGTGCCATCCATCGTTCTTTTCCTGCCGACGACCATGAACTAAAGAGGCCGATATGAAGCTTGAGCTTGAACATTTTTGCGATCTGACGGTCGAGCTGGAAGCCCCGATGGAGCTTGGCAACTCGATGCGCGGCACACGCCGGATCATTCCGATCATTGGCGGGCATGTCGAAGGCAAATCGTTGAACGGCCGCGTTCTGGCATTGGGTGCTGACTGGCAAACTGTTTTTGAAAACGGTGTGGCCGAACTCGATACCCGATATTGCATCGAAACCCATGACGGGGCGCTGATTGATATCCGCAATTTCGGTTTCCGGCATGGCCCCAAGGATGTTCTGGACGCGCTTGCACGCGGCGAACATGTCGATCCGTCGAAATATTACATGCGCACGCAGCCCCGGTTTGAAACCGGCGATGAACGCTATAGCTGGCTGAACCATCGCATCTTTGTCGGATCCGGGCAGCGCGAAAAAAGCACGGTTTATGTGTCGGTCTATGAAGTTCTGTGACAACTGCGTTGGCCATGACGCAAACAAAAACGCCCCCAGAAATCGGGGGCGTTTTTTCATTTTCAGTTCTTTGCCTAGAACACCACACTTGGTAGCCAGTTGGCGAGTGACGGCCACAGCCAGATCACGAAAATGCCAAACAGCTGCAGGGCGATGAACGGAATGACGCCCTGATAAATCTGGCCGGTGGTGATTTCCGGCGGGGCGGCACTGCG
>CERC01065972.1_pt1 | contig 33280 bp, 33 predicted proteins | sample 530921 | NCBI WGS metagenome assembly CERC01 (sample SAMEA2621099, study PRJEB7988) | marine metagenome | isolation source: saline water (ENVO:00002010), including
TGGTGCACTTTAAGCCCCGCGAGCACTAGCTTTCGGGGTTTTTTGTTATTTATTCCCTTCTAAATTCCCGACCTCAGAAAACACCTTTCATTTTATACAGTGGTTTTGTAGCCTATTTGGATGTGTATTGTTTGATACAGATTTCAAGGAATAGGTATGAATTCTAAAGAGTTATTGCAGACGATCAATTCAGCTATAGATGATGCAAAAAGCACAGGTCAAACCTCTGTTTCCATTGACGGTCTGAAGGATTATCTCTCATATCTTGAGGATGACCTTAAAGACAGTGATCGAGAGCATGCTATAGCCATAGAAGACTTCAAGGCAGCTAATGATAGAAATATAGCGCACGCCAATAATTTAGCTCAATCTGAAAATGAAATGTTTAGGTCTGTTATAACTGCAGGGCAGGCCGCACTTAAGGCCAGCCTAATAATAAACGGCGGCGCCGCTTTGGCGCTTTTAGCTCTTCTTGGAAAGGTTTGGACTGGTTCTGAAGAGCTCTCTATAGCCGGAGATATTTCAGGTGCGCTTATTATGTTTTGTACGGGGGTGCTATATGCTGCGATGGCTACAGGTGGGACTTACCTATGCCAGTTTGCATATGCTAAGGCGTGGGGATTTGTCGGCCATGCTCTTAATATTCTAACGGCGGGATTTGTTTTCGCTTCCTATTCCATGTTCTATACGGGAATTCATAGTGCTGCTAGCACTTTGGCCGGAATTTAGTTGTTTAGTGTGTATCCACCACATCCGTTTTACGGTCATAGGTTGCTACCATCTGGTGTGACTTATGGCCGGAGAATTTTTGCTTATCTCCTTCGTAGTCTGATATCGATTTTCCTTTATTGTCGTGGAAGGTGAAATCAAATTTCATTTCGGGGTGCTTTGCTTGGGCTGCTTTCTTTGCTTTGTTCCAACGATGGCGAAAGGCATCATAAGATAGCTTAGTGCCGCGTTCGTTTGCGACGACTCGATTCACTGAGCGGGCCTTTTGTATTGAGCGGGCTAGATCGATAGCGGCTCGGAGGCGAGGGGACCACGATTTGATTTGTTCCTTTCCGGTTTTCTCTTGCTTGATGAATATACCTTCATCGGTTAGCTGGTGGGCTTGTAGGTTTAGCACGTCACCTACTCGAGCTGCACAGCAGTAGCTTATTTCTAGTACTGCTTGAACAATCGGCTCGCCGCATTCTTAGATTGCGTTGTATTCTTCATCTGTGATGTATCTATTACGACTCTTTTCTGTGAACTTGCGAATATCTTTGCAGGAATTACTTGTAACTTGCCTGCGTTTATCTATCTACCCGTATATGAAAAAAAGCGTAAAGAAGACCAATCGCTTGGTTTGTGATGTGATATCAGTATCGCAGCATCTATGTGTCTTTAAGCATAAGCGTTAGAAATTACAGGCATATTCTCCTCTCGTAATCGCAGTTCGCAAGCGTCAAGAAGCATCGCAAAAGCACTCATGATTCTAATTAATTTTTTGCAAATAATTCATAATAATATTCTCAAATAAAGATAATAATTTTAAATCTTCTTGTTTTAAATACATCTTGCAAGCCCTTATATAGTGTACTTTGGTACAATTACATTGTTTGACTTCGTGGCTTACATTGCAGTTGCACATGAATACCCTTAATAAAAAAGAGTGATTTTAAGAAAGTGCCGCTAAGTTAACCAGTGAATACGAAATGAGCTGCTATACTTTTAATCTAAAGCGTCATTTCTGGGCGGGCAAGTATGCGAGAAAGCAGATGAGCAACATGACAAAAGGCGTACTCGTTATTGCTATTGCTATCGTGATTGGTAGTCAGGCATTTAGAGCTATTGACATTGACTATCTAGCTGGGAGCGAAAGTGGCCAGGATCCTGTCGCATCTGTTGCCTCGATTATTAAGGATAGTCAGCCAGAGGTAGAAGCTATTTTGGATGGTGCAGATCCTACTGATGTGCTTGAGCCTACTGCTGTTGGATCGAGTAATTTTAATCGCTTTGATTGCGATTCAGGTTACATAGTTGGGGATTTGGATGCTAATCGATTCTCCAAGATCTCTTACGCTGCAGTAGATGAGCAGGGTATGACCTACATACAAGTTTCTCGCTACAATCCTTCGTACTTGGTTCAGGAGAAGTTTCAGATCGTTACTGCGACACAGGTTGAAAGCATACCTGACAGTATTAAAGATCAACTTGAAGAAAAGATAAAAAACCCAGACGCATGTAATAGCATGGATCTCTATCTTTCCAGTATTAAGTATCTCAAATAGCCAAATAGATACATCAGCGAATACCTAATCAGCCAAGCCTCCAATGCGGGCAATATGTCGCGCGGTATCAAGCATCCTGTTGGAAAAGCCCCACTCATTGTCGTACCAGGCGAATACCTTAATTTGGCCGGCAAGCTCCATTGTTTGCGTAGAATCAAATATGCAGGATGCTGACTGGTGATTAAAATCAATCGATACAAGCGGCTCGCTGTTATAGCTCATTACATGGCTATGAGATCCTTTAGATGCATCGAGCATTAAGCTGTTTATCTCTTCCGTGCTTGTAGGTCTAGAGGGTAGAAATGTTAAATCGACAAGAGATACATTGCTTGTAGGTACTCTTAGGGCCATCCCGGCGAGCTTTCCGTTTAGCTCTGGAAGCACAAGACCTACAGCGGAGGCTGCACCGGTTTGGGTTGGGATGATCGAGGAGGCGGCAGCTCTTGCTCTATATAGATCCCCACTAAAAGCATCGGTTAAATGCTGATCGTTGGTGTAGGCGTGCACAGTAGTCATCAGGCCTGATTCAATTCCAATAACGTTATTGATAACCTGAGCAACAGGGGCCAAGCAATTGGTTGTGCAGGAGGCATTTGAAACCACCAGGTGCTCTTCTCTAAGAGTCTCATGGTTTACGCCATAAACTACCGTTGCATCAGCATCGCGCGTGGGGGCGGATACTAAAACGCGCTTGGCTCCACTGGTAATATGCTTGATGGCATCGCTTTTCTGGGTGAATAAGCCGGTGCATTCAAATACGATATCGATGTCCAATTCAGCCCAGGGTAGGGTAGTAAGATCCCTCTCTTGAAAAACCTTAATGGTTTGCTCTTTGATCTTTAGGCTGCTGTTTCCTGCGGTAACCTTATGCATAAACCGACCATGGACGCTATCGTACTCAGTTAGGTGGGCGCTCACCTTAGGGTCGCATAGGTCGTTGATAGCAACGACCACTAGTTCATTATCAAGATCTGATTCATAAATAGCCCGAAGGATATTTCTGCCAATGCGGCCATAGCCATTAATCGCTATACGGATACTCATAAGATAACTCCTTGTACCATATCTCCTTTTTAGGCTAGCTCAGTTTCTGGCTTAATGCATAAAAGCGCCCTTAAAATATTTGACCAAGCGGAAAGGATAATCCAATATGTATCATACGATACATATTGGATACTAAAATGAAGAAAAAAGGTGATACGCAGGCGGCTGCAAAGGCTGTCGCTGACGAGCTACTTAAAGAAGGTATTCGCCCAACTCAGCAGAATGTAAGGGATCGACTAGGTAGCGGCTCTATCACGACGATTAATAAGGCATTAAATGCATGGTGGCAGGAGTTGGGTGACAGGTTTAAGGCCAATACAAGTCATCCAATGCTCCCCGATCCTGTTGCCGAGATGGCTAGTAAGTTATGGGCTCAAGCTCTTCTGTATTCAGAGCGGGAGCTTGAGGAGAGGCGGGTTGAGCTTGAGCTAGACTATAGAGAAAAGCTTAAAGAGCAAAAAGCATCAACAGGAGGAGACCAAGAGGAACTGAAGGAGCTTAGGGCGCAATGCTTGAGATTACTTCAAGAAAATGAAAAGCAAGGAGAGCAGAAGCTTGCTCTGCAAGGGCGCGTATTTGAGCAGGAAAATCAGATTATTGGACTTCAGTCCGCTAGCGAGAAGCTGGATCGAGAACTGAAGCAGATGCAGGTAGTTTCTAGGGGCTCAAATGACATTGATGAATATATTGAGCTGCAAGTAATTAACAGAACGCTCAAGGAAGAATCCAAGCGTATAAACAAGCAGTTAGAACAGCTTGTTAATGATAAGTCAGAGTTGCTATATGAAAACATGAAACTCAAAGCTGAACTTGAATCACTTAAGTTTAATAATAACTAATACTGTAGATATACTGCGTCAAATGCTATCTTGGTATACACAATGCACAGAACCTGCTACGCCAATTTATTGCAAAGTAAATACCTCACTTTCATGAGCATCTAATTGATATGGATATAGTTTTAAACCTTAATGCTGAAGATGTCGTTATTCTTGATGCGCTTCAAGAGTGTGGGCCAGAGGATGCCGTCTGCTGTCAAGATGATGAGACCTTTATACGCTCAAAGCAGCTGCTCATTGGTGAGAGGCTTAAAAACGTAACAATACAGCTTTTAGATGAAGGTGGTTATGCTATTAGGCAGGTTACAAGTAAGCCTAAAGATAAGTCCGAGAATAGCGATCAGCTAAATAGTCGCCAAATTACGGTCATAAAAGCTTTAGAGAAAGTTCTGAAGCACTGTAAAAATGAAGGAATACAGCTTATTGGGTATAGTGATGAGCTTGTAGCACTACCTGCTAAAATTCCGCAAGAAGAGATTTCTAGTGCGGGCGCGCTCGATATTAATTGCCATAACGTCTATAAAGGGGCGGATGCAATTCTCCCTGATGCTGAAGATGTATAGTAAAGTCGATGCGAAAGTTTTAAAGCCAAATTAATGATTTAGCTGTATTATCACTATTCTTAAATGAAGCTGATCCATTGGTAAGTAACGGTTATATATGACGTCACCCATCAAAATACTTCTTGTTGATGATCATCCTCTTGTGCGGGCGGGTTTTCAGCGTTTGCTTATCTCTGATGAGAGTATTCAGATCATAGGCGAGGCTGATAACGGTCAGTCCGCGTGCGATATGTATGCAAGCCATAGCCCCGATGTTGTCATAATGGATCTCAATATGCCTGCAGATTCGCAGGCCGATGAGGCGGCTAATAACCTAAACGGTGGTCTTGAGGCTATCAGAAGAATACTCTCTTATGATCCGAAAGCTAAAGTTCTCGTGCTTACAGCCATGGAAATTGATCCATTTCCGGCTCATGTAATTAATGCAGGCGCTAAGGGTTTCCTAACTAAGCGCTGTGCTCCCGATGAGCTGCTTGAAGCTGTAAAGGCAATTCACAACGGCGAAGAGTATATTACTGAAGATATTCGCTTGAGAATCAGTGGTGATGCAGCCTCTGGCGCCGGATCTATTGCTAGTCTTACTAAGCGAGAATTGCAGATATTTGCGCTACTGGCTGAAGGTCGAACCGTTGCACAAGTAGCAGAATCGATGTTCCTTAGTCCCAAAACTATTCATGCCCACAGAACAAATATTTTCCGAAAACTAACAATAAGTAATAATTCTGAGTTAGTTCACCTCGCAATTCGCCACAATATCGTCCAAGCTTAAAGGGTATCCTTCACTAGCAGGGCGACCTCTATGAGCGTTTTAGATTATACAGAGCTACATATGGAAACTGAGCTTCTGTGGAATGAGATAGATATTGGGGATAGCGTCATGTTAGATGCTGATCTATATGAATCTAATCGCTGCAAGCTTCACAAATACCAGGCTTACGAAGTGGTTGCCAAAGTTCACTGCATGGCGCCAGAGCCTTCAAGACTTGTTGTTGAGTCCGATGTGACAGGTGAGTTCATAAAGCTTCATCCTGCGCTTCTTTGTAGCTATCAGTCTGCAGAAAATCCCATCTCGCGCGCGTAGCGACGCCTACATCATTGTGATGCCGGCAGCATATAAGCTCGTTAAGCAAAGTATGCGACCGGCGCTGATTTCCTTCGAAAACCACACTAGAGCATCATTAAAACCTCCAATATAAGTTTGATATTGTAAGTGCTAGCTAATCTTAAGCACCCTCGTATGTCTTATTTCAATATTCGCATAATATATATTATGTTAAATAGAATAAGTTTCTATGTATAAGCTGTTCTACTCTTTTAAACACAGCTGCCTAGTGACGTATTTATCTATGGATTTAACATAGTGATGTTTAAGGTTGATACTGATACTCGATATCAACCACACTTGAAACCTCCTAGCCCTACTGGTACATGCCATTGCGGCTGTCCTATAGCTGCCAGGAAAAACCTAGTTTCAAATTAAGGCTGATACTTTTTGATTTTGGGCTGTTTGCCCTTCGTGCGGAGAACGCCGCAAAATAGTTTTTCGTTGGTAAAGTGTCGCAAAGAACAACGTAGCGCACGCTGCTCTTTTGGCTTATTGGTGATTAATGTACGTAAACGCTCTGACCCTGACCTGGGTATTTCTCATAAACGTGCATAAATACTTCTGAGCACGCTTTGGGCCACAGGTCATCATCATAAGCTTCTGGAAGCTCGTCTAAGACCTCTTCGATCAAGTTTTTGATCTTAGCCTTGGTGCGTTGTTTCTTGCGCCAGTCAATCACCAGAGCGTCCTGCATTTTATCAATCAGCATCTTAGAGATAACTTTTACCTGTGTACGTTCTTTATCTGACAGCGTTACATCTTCAAGAAGCAGATCGAAGATAGCCAGCTCTTCCTCGCTAAGGCCTTCCTTAACGGTACGTTTATCTTCTTCATTCAGTTCCCGAATAAACTCTTCAAGCCTTCTGAACAGCTCCTCTGCGTTATAGGCACCGAGATTATATTCCTCGATCATATCCATGAACTTCTGCTGCAGGTCCTGGCGTGTGCGGTTACGCATCACCATTGGCTGCAGTTTTCGTTCTATGATGTTCTTCAGGCGCTCTGCATCAGACTGCTTAGGGTTGGTAATGCGCGAAACCATCTCTGCCAGTGCATCAAAGTCGATACCTGCGATATTAATAGGTTCTGGCAAGTTGCTGTTTATATTGATGGTTTCAATGGATTCATCCAGCAATTCATTCACCTGATTACGAACCACATCTAATACATCTTCGTCATCAATGCTGAGGCCTGATTTCTCACGCATCTGCTTATAGATAACGTTAATGGCAATACGGTGTGGCGTGTATTCAGTTGCACTGTCATCAGGCAATATCGCTTTAAAGATGCGGTTTATCTGCCTTAGAAATGCCACAAATTCTTCTTTATATTCAGGGCTCAGCAGTATCTCACTCGCTTCATCAAGCAGTGTTAGCTTGGTGAAATCTGTTGCAGGTGCATCGATAATAGCTTGTAGGTCGATATCGCATTTTTTCAGATAGATAACCAGATCAGTGAACGCTGTTTTAAGCGCCGAAAGCAGCTCTGACTTATCCCTGGCAGGGGTATCAACCGTATAAGTCCCCTGCTCTTCAGCAACGCCGCCCCCGTAAAGGCCTAACGCATGCTGTAGTGCTCCGAAGATATTGATGTAATCAACGATCTGACCCGCAGGTTTACCTGGGTAAACTCGGTTGGCTCTAGCAATGGTTTGCATCAGCGAGTGGCTTTTTAAAGGCTTGTCGATATACAGAGTCGAAACCGAAGGTGCATCAAAGCCTGTTAGCCACATGGCGCAAACAAACACAATTCTTAGATCATCATCGGGATCTTTAAACTTCTCATCCAGCTTCTCTTTAACAAAGCGTCCCCGATGGGTTTTGTAATCCAGGCCACCTTTAGCCAGTTTTTCATCATCGTTCTGTCCGCCTGACACTACCACCGCCATGTCAGCAGACTGCATATGCTCAATCTGATATTCAATTCTGGTTAGTCGGGAGCCTGACAGGTGTTTTGCCTGTAGCTGAAGACTTGATAGCTTCTTCTTCCATGCCTTCTGAACCTGGCCATACATACGAATAGCCGTGGCTTTATCAATGGAAACCACCATTGCCTTACCTATTCGGCCATCTTTAAAGGGCTCTCGGTTTATATAGTGGTTAACCAGGTCTTCAGCGATCTCTTCAAGGCGGTCTTCGCGGGTGATGATGTGGTACTGTTTGGCAAACTCTGTTTCTAGCTTAGATTCTTGCTCATCAGTTAGATCTGCTTCATCCAGAATTTCTGCTATCTGTTCACCAATGTTATCTGCCAGCAATGTGACTTCGGGAACACGGTTTTCATAATAGAGAGGCAGAGTCGCGCCATCATCTACTGCATCTGAGAAGTTATAGGTTGATACATAGTCACCAAATACTTCACGGGTTTTCTCTTCGCCAGATAACAATGGCGTGCCTGTAAATGCCATAAATGAAGCATTAGGCATTGCTTTACGCATATTCATTGCCAAAGAATCATACTGGCTACGATGAGCTTCATCGGTGATAACAATAATGTCATCCCGCTTAGAAAGAATAGGGTAGTCACCCTTCTCATCACCTTTAAACTTCTGGATCAGCGTAAAGACAAAGCGGTGATCTTCAGCCAGTAATTGCTTAAGTTCAGTACCTGAATCAGCCTGACAGGCCTCTGTAATCATGCCTGTGGAATTGAACGTCTTATAGATCTGATCATCCAGATCAGTTCGATCAGTTACCAAGACAAAGGTCCAGTTTCCCGTGAAACGACGAAAGGCTTTACGGGTAAAGAACACCATTGAGAAACTTTTTCCGCTGCCCTGGGTATGCCAGAAAACACCCAGCTGCCCTTTTGATAGCTTTGCATCTGCCTTCTGTTCGACAGAATCCAATCCAAGCAGTGCCTGATTAACACCCAGATACTGGTGGTACTTAGCTACAATTTTGATGGTTTCTTTGGCGCGAACATAAAGAACGTAATTCTCAATAATATCCAGTAGTCTGTTCTGCTCACACACGCCACGAATAACCACCTCTAAACTGACTTTACGAGGCTCAGATTCAGACTCAATCTTCTTCCATTCGGCAAAGTGCTCCCATTGGCTGGAGATAGTGCCCACTCGGGATTGAATGCCGTTTGAGATAATAATTATCTGATTAAATACAAAGAGTTGCGGAATAGTGTTACGGTAATCTTTAAGGTTATCTTTGTAGCCATTAATCAACTCTTTATGGCTGGCTTTCAGCTCGATAAACAGCAAAGGCAGGCCGTTCACAAAGCCTAAAAGATCAGGGCGGCGGTTCTCTATTTCGCCGCTGATAGTCATCTGGCTGCACAGCAGAAAATCATTCTTATCTGGTTGCTGCCAGTCGATAAAGCGAACGGTGCAGTCCTCTTCGTCTTCCGCATTGCTGATGTAGTCATATCCATCTTTTAGGAGCGCATAGACCTCTTCGTTCGCCGCAATAGGGCTCATCGCACTACGATCACGTGCTATCTCATCGATGGCCTCTTGTAGAATACGTGCTGGAATTTCAGGATTAAGATGACTTAGAGCACTACGCAGACGGCTATAGAGAATAACATCCGAACGGGTTTCCCTGCCTATTTGCTGCCCTTCAGCTTTGCCTTCCTCGCCAAAGGTTTCTTCCCAGCAGGTAACTGTTTCCCAATCCAGCTGGCCGAACAGGTTTATGGCGGGTTGTTCAATTAATCCATCTTCTGTGTATGTCATCTATCCATATTCCCTAACACATGCCTACAGTGCTTTTTCATTGCTCACTACAGGATAAAGCAGTGGTTCCAACTGGTTTTGGTTAAAACTCACACCATCTTTATCACATGCTGATTTTACCCTTGCAATAGCGGCATTGTTTATTGCATCAAGATAATTTGGTGAGCCTTTATACTGCCAGTATTTGTTCCCTTGCTGATCTTCAGTTACTTCAAACAACTGAGCTTTTAATAGCGTAGCCAAACCTTTACGAATATCGCTCGCAGTAGCACCTCGCATAAGCTTTTGCCCTTTTTCAGGCGATACTCGCTGGACTAGATTCTCTTTAAGGTCGGACACCTCAATGGGTTCTGTACCAAGCAGAGCGCTATGCAAATTAACGATTAAGTTATACGAGGCAAAAGGCCAGTTCATCTTGCGTAGAAACTTACGGTATTGCTCAGTAATATCCGTGGACTGTTCAGCTGATTTGTCTAGGGCTGCTGGATTAAACTGTGCCATCCAGTGAGTTTTATTCTCAGCCTGATAGATATCCAGATTAGGGATGTCACGCATAAAGGCAGAAAAGTTGGGGTAATCCCAGCTACGCTCATCAAAAGCGTTGTCGCGTGTCATCAGTGTGTTTTTGATAGCACTGAGTGGCATAGGCTCGGCATTCGCCTCTAAAAGCTCTTCAACCAGCGCTCTTACTTCGCTGAGCTCAGACTGGGCATCCTGCTCCTCTGCGATATCGGTATAGATATAACGTGTGCAGGAGGACTTTACGCTTTCGCTCAACGGCGAACGCGGCCCTACCCCGAGCACCTCTTTACCCATCTCTCGCAAGCGGCGGAAAAGCGGTGAGAAATCAGAGTCGCCCGTTGCCAGCACAATCTGTTCGATATCCGTAACACGGATAGCGTTTTCCAAAACATCCATCGTTAACTGAATATCCGCAGAGTTCTTGCCACTGACAGGGTGGAAACTATGAACCAGATCGAAACCCAGTCGATTCAATGGAGACTGTAATTTCTGTATGTGAGGACTACTCCAAACACCGTAAGCTTTACGGGTAACGATACGGCCCTCTTCACTCAGATTATTTACGAGCTTCTCTAGCCTGTCCTCTTTTACCCATTGAGTGAGATTCTCCACATCAACGAATATCGCTATTTTCGTTTTATCCATGTGCTGTTGTCCTTATCCGTATAAAGCATGCTAATTCATAGATTGCAGTAGCTTAGTCATCTCTTCAATTGGCCAGAAACACTCGCTTTCTTTCATGCCCTTGATACGACAAGGGCGCTTGCTTAATCTCACACAGGTGCTGTAGATCGGCAGATCCATTACTGAGATGCCATCATACTGTACAGTCCATTCAAGCTCCTGAATTAATTGATTCAGTGTGCCCTGCACTGAGCGATCGCATGCCGTATCGAATTGCAGAGCAGGAAGCTGCTGACAGGTCTCTTCAATCAGGGCAGGATCAACACCAGCTTTCAGCAAGGTGTTCACTAACAGATCACTAAACCAGTAATCGATTGCTTTAAGCTCCTTTACCGTTGCGCCAATCATCACCAGAGCAAAACGGGTTTGATCATGGCAGAACACCACACACTGGCGGCGCTGAATGGTAGTGATATTGGCATGCCATGAGCCAATAGAGTTCTTTGTCCTATTTGAACACTGCCCAGAAGCCAGCGGTGTTTTACTTACCGCATGGCCAGCACTCTTTAGTTTGGCTGATAGCTTCTGAGTGCAGTGAATAATCATGCTGTGGCTTACTCTGCCTGGCTCAAGTCGATCTGGCCGCTGATCAACTTAGGGAGCAGGAGATCACGTTGTTTTTTTAAGTTTTCATTTTTATGAAGGAGTGTTTGTATCTGCTTTTTCATTGACTGGGTGATTGTCGAAAATTGATCCCTCAAAAGTAATGAAGGTACTATAATTTTAGTTTCACCAATGAGCTGCCTTTTAAGTTCAGTCTGTCCTGTCGCCCCTTCACCTAACCTTTGAAAATGAGGCTGCAAAAGCTCTAGGCATGTTCCCCAAAACTCAACGTTTATGTCATTTGATGGGCGTAATATAGTTACATGAGTATCGACTGTTAAATTTTTATCGTGAATCAATACCTGTGCAACACGCCCTAGAGTTCCAACTCCTGTAGAGTTTACCAATACGTCGCCATATTGAATTATTTTATCCTCGGGAACCTTTTTGATGTTTCCTCTTACATTATTGAGAGTTAGTTTGAAGTTCCTTATACATCTCTGATTGATAACGAACTGATCAGCATCATCAGAATATTTTGGAGCAATGCCACGATTTAAATAGCATGCTAAATCATGTAACGGTTTTACCTCCCACCCCTCAGGGATCAGCCCAAGCGGTGATTCCACCATCTGGCTCTGGCCATGCTCTGGGAAACGGAGTTTCACAAACCACTCTCGGTAGAGGGACTGAGCCATTTCTTCCAGAATAGCGATACGACGGTTGTTGTTTTCTATAAGTGAATCATAAGAGGATAAAATACCACTTACGATCATCTGTTCTTTAAGCGGAAGAACGTCTACCTCAATAGATTCAAACGCGCTTTTACTTACATTTTCCCGCCCAGAGGCAGTACCACTATTTAGAGCTCTAACTTTTGGAATAGTTAGCTGCATCAAATAGTAAATGTACATGTAATCGTATTTTTCTCGATCAACAACGATACAGTTAACTGCTTGATTAACTAAGCTCAATTCTTTAGTGAGGCAAGATTTTCCGATCGTCCCAATTGTAACGACGCAAGGAGTGTTAGCAGGGACAAGCTTTTTTTTAAATTTAATAATCCCAATTTCCGATAAGCTTTCTTCAGTATCTCCTATATATCTTTGCCCTAAATTCATATCTGTAGGCTTGATCAATGGAACCTTTTGACCGTAGAACTCTCTTTTCTTTGTTGGAGGAGTCCCTCCTGTAATAACGGTCCCAAGATCAGATATGCGTACGGTTATTGTTGCACTCATTAAGTATTCTCCAAGACTTTAACTAAGTTCTTGGAAATTATTTGCTCAAGCTCATGCGCTTCAGCATTCAATACTTCCAGCTCTTCCTGAAGAACCTCTAGTTTAATTGCAAAGTCCTCGTCGTGTTCCTCCTCACCAGCGGCGACACCAACATAGCGCCCTGGGTTAAGAGACCAGCCTTGCTCTTTGATTTCTTCAATCGTTGCAACCTTACATAGCCCAGTAATATCCTGATACAGTCCTTCTGGAAAGTGTTTATCAACCGCCCAGTCACCGCTGTTGTCCTCTTCATGGTGCTGATTTAGATAGATATTATCGACACCTTCGCCACGATATAGGCGTACGATATTGGCGATGAAATTCAGCTGTTCACTAGTGTAATCACGTACCGCGCGGGTCACCTGACGGAAGATATGTCGGGCATCGATAAATAGAACTTTATCTTCCCGATCTGTGCCCTTCTTGGCTTTATCAAAGAACCAGAGTGAGCATGGCAGGGTTACGGTATAGAAGAAGTTGCTGGACACCGCGATCATTACATCCACGGCTTTGGCTTCGATCAATTGCTGGCGGATATCCTGCTCAGAAGCACGCGCATCACTGGCAGAGTTCGCCATAACGAAACCTGCACGGCCCTTTTCGTTTAGCGCCGCATAGAACATCTGAATCCAAAGGTAGTTACCGTTATCGGTACGTGGCATTCCGAATGGGAAGCGAGCCTTGTCATCAACCAAACGATCTTTCTGGATCTCATTAACATTGAATGGCGGGTTAGCCATTACAAAATCAAAGTTACCCGCGCAGCTATGAATATCTTCGTAGTAGGAGTTACCTTCACGAACATCACCTTGCAAACCATGTACAGCAAGGTTCATCTTACTGAGGCGAACCGTATCCCCTGTTTTCTCCTGACCGAAGATAGATAGCTCATCCGAAGCATCTCTCTGCTCTTGAGATGACTGCCCCTGAGATAAAGAGTGCTCCTCAACGAAGTTCGCACAGCTCACAAACATTCCGCCAGAACCACAAGCAGGGTCGAACACCTTGCCGTGGTAAGGCTCGATGATTTCGGTAATCAAACGTACCAAGGTAGAGGGTGTGAAGAACTCACCACCGCCCTGACCTTCGGTTTTGGCAAACTCATTGAGGAAGTACTCATAGATACGCCCGAATACATCTGATCCCATCCCAAAATCAATCGCGGCAAAGTTCTTCAACAGGTCTTTCAGAATGGTGTTATCAAAACGGGTATAGGATTTAGGCAGCGCATCTTTAATGGCTTCATTCTCTGCCTCCAGAGCCTTCATTGCCTCATTGATATTCAGGCCAATGTTAGTGCTTTCTGGCAGTTTCAGAAGATTGGAGTACAACGCCTCATCAGGTACATACATCGCCCCTTCTGCCTGAATACGGCTCTTGATATCCCCACCACGGCGGCGGCTAGATTGACCTTCCAGCTTAGCTTTAGCATTTTCAAAACGGAACTCTGCATATCGCAGGAAGATCAGCCCCAGAATCGGGCGGGAATATTCTTGTGCGGTAAGCCCCGTGTTCGCTCGTAAACTATCTGCCGCAGACCATAGGCGCTTTTCTAACTGTTCAATCTTTTTGAAATCAGACACTGCTGTTCCTTACTTACATAGGTACAGAAACAGCGGTAAGAAGTTGAAGCGTCCGCTGCCTCTTTTTAATTATAAATCAGTGTACTACAAGCCCATAGGACAAATACATAACTCGCTGATATGAGAAATTTAGGTTTTATTAAAAATAAAACACTTTCCCCCCCGCCTTTTTCAATTTCAAAAGAACGATCATCTCTTGCGTTGGCTGATGACCAGCTAATTAAACCGTTTTAGGAGATTGATTATGACGAAAACAAAGATGACCCCAAAAGCTGTAAAACGTATCCATAGCGCGGAAGCAAAAAAGTCTGGTGGCCAAGTGAGTTCAGATAGCTTTACTGCTCGCGCTACCCGAACTATCGCCAAGAAAGGAGGTAAATGAGAAGGGCTCAACATGAAGATGACAACCGATCTTGCCAGCTAAACCCTGAGCATGATGCTTATTGGCAAAGCCGTGGTGAAGATGAGCGGCTAGAGGATTGGTACGAAAGAGCCCATGACCCTGATGATGAAGAAGATAACTAATCTTCACTGACTAATAAGGCCGCTATGCGGCCTTATCATCTTCTTCAAGAATTTCTGCATGGTTCTCTTTCATCTGAGCCAGATGTGCATCGTAGTGATTTAGAACTGATTGGATTAATTCACGCCTCACATCAGCAGCTATCCCATGACATTCCAACCACTCTTCCCATTTTCTAATCCAGGTATCAATAGCAAGGACTACCGTAAAGCGTTCTAATAAGAGTTGATGCTCAAGGGTCTCGATATCACTAAAAGAAGATATAAATTGAGATAGGAGTTTCCTGGAGGGAAGATCTTTACCCGCTCGCCAACGCCTGAGAGTTTTGTATTGCTTGTCCGTGAATGAAGTCGAATCGTAGTTATCAGATTTCTCTTCAGTCTGCCCATGTATGGGAATCATTCTGGAGAACTCACGCCAGCTGTGTTCCTCGCCTTTGCCAAGAAGTGCTTTAGTCAGTTCTAGCAGGTTGTTAAAAGCTGAATTTCTCTTTGTATCTTCATTTAAAAGGTCGGGCATGGATTTTTGGATACTTGTATCAGCATCCCACTCTACAACCAAGCCCAAACGCTGCATGTAGTTTCGTGTACCAATTTCGTATGACGCTATGGCTGAAAGATAGAAATCTGACCAGGTGAAAAGCAAAAACTTGATCACTGCCAGCTGATCGAATTCGAGGCCTGAGTCATTTCTAGCTACTTGATCGCAGTAGTCATTCAAAACCTCTTTGGGGACCAAAGAGTGATCAGACAGAAAGCCTGAAATGAATAGTGCTTGTTCGTGGCCAGTTAAGCCTTGTTTTCTAACTCGGTTGGCCTGCTTACACAGACCCAGCTCTGCATGTGATCTCTCCTCTATAAATTGAACGAGCAAATCAAGCTGATCGGATGATCTTGAACGATTAAACCCCGTTAGCATTGATAGCCAGGCCCCAGCATTGGCACCGAACTTGTTGGATTCGTAAAGCTTCTTGAATAAGCCAATACTGAATTTGAAATTGAGGGTGAGTTCAGGCACAACATGACTGAGGTATGACAGCAGTTTGTTTTTTATTTTATGACTGATGCCATCTTTAACAATGTTGTACAGCTGATTGCGCCCTACAGGCAGTTTCTCGTCTGCTTCTGCTGCAATATCAGATAGCAGATGAAATGGTGAGACTTTGAGATTCAAAAGCTCGAAAAAGTCTTCTGCAGGAGGAAGATATCCGAAATTGTTTTTTGGGAACTTAATTCTGTATTTTGTATCTTCAGAGCCTTCTCTATTGTTTTTTGGAGGTAATTTCGGCATGCACCACTACCTCGCTAACGCAATCTTAGAGTTAAGGAGAGAGCTATTCATTGTGGCCAACAATTGTTTTAAGAAGGTCGTTTTTTATCGCCAACGCTGTTTGCGTTAAATCTATCGTTACAAAACGTATAGTGTGTCCCTGAATTGTAACTTGTTCGTTTAAAGGCTGGTCGATACAGGGATGAAGCAACATTCCAGTAGACTTTAATGAATATGGTACGTCTGGTTTTTCTTGAGATCGAAGGTACGTGTACATCTGGTAAATGTAACCACTTCGTAGAGAGTTCTCTCTATACCAGCCCCGAGTTAGAATCGAATTAAATTTCGTATCTATAACGATATGCTTCTGCTCTTTTCTTAGCTCGATGTCTGTTCTCATTGAAGGAAGCACACTGTTAATGCCTTCAGATTCTGATTCAATCTCCCAATTAAGTTTTCTTCCTGCAGAAACTATCCAGCCATCGCCCGAAAGATTTGCCTTATATAGACCTGCCACCCCTTTCTCAAAGAGTTTTCTAACGAAAGTTACATCTCTATTTGGTGCTTGAATCAGATGAGATCCAGATTGCTCTGAAGGTAGAACAAGGTCGAATGCGAACGATGCTAACGCTACAAGCTGTTTATCAGCTGCATCATGGCGGCCATAAATTTCTTTTGACATCAAAGAATCATCAGGGCGAGGTCCTATCACTCCATACTGATAGAGCTGTTTTGCTGAGGATCGACAACTACGGGCTAACATAGGGCTACTTACTATCGTCGATAGTTTTTCTAAGGCAGCTTTGATATACCGATTCCTGGGCGTGTTAATAGTCATTTCTTCAAAGGAACAAGCAATCTGGCCTTTTTGTAGCAAGCGATGCCTAGCTGTTTCTAATAGATCTATTCGCCCTCTCAACCTTTTAAGGCGGTCTTCTCTTGTTATATATCCAGAAGTTAGATTTCTACGTAATCTTTGCTGGACGCTCTGACAGAGCATCTGCGAAACTAGGTCAGGTATTTCATCTGGTGCATCTTCCACCGACGAAAACTTTTTGAACTCATCCCTGTAGAGATCGGATGCGTATAGCATCAACAACCAGAGATTCTTTACTGGAACCTTTCCGATTGTTAAATCAGCTTTATCTTCTGAAAGCACGGGCTGCATTACCAACCCTCAAGCAATGTACTTGTAAGGTCTTCTGCTTTTTCAGGTGTATCAAAGAAATACTCTTGTAGGAGTGGGTATATTTCAGTGTTTACTACCTCTTCAAACCAGGAATGGACTTCGATCTTTTCAGTGCCAACTGGTGTCACATAGCTATGACCTATCTGGAATTGAGTTCCAAGTGTAGGATCTTCAGAAATCTGTTTATTCAGGGACAGAATTCTTTGCTCGATATCCGTTATATGAGCTGCATCAAAACCAAATTTATGTGACAGCCATTCTCGCCAGTTTTCGCCAAGCTGAGGTACTAGATCGATGAATGCAAAACGACGGCGCAGTGCTAGGTCAACTAGCGCCAAAGACCTATCAGCTATATTCATTGTCCCAATGATGTATAGATTACTAGGTATAAATACACGCTTATTGGTGCCTTCGCCGTAACTCAGTTCTAAAGCCTCATCAGGTGTCCGCTTGTCAGCCTCTAAAAGGGTTAGCATTTCACCAAAAATCTGTGCTGGGTTACCTCGATTAACCTCCTCGATTACAACCACGTAATTGTTTTCAGCATTGTTCTGAGCGAGATAAACCATTTCCAAAAATGGTCCATTAACCAACTGAAGACCCTCATTGCCTCCAGCAGGTCTCCACCCCCTTATGAAATCTTCGTAAGATAAATTTGGATGAAACTGAACCGCTCTTACACGTTCTTCACTTTTCTGACCAATCAGTGCGTAAGCGAGACGCTTGGCCAGCCAAGTTTTGCCTGTACCTGGAGGGCCTTGAAGAATTATGTTTTTCTTTCGTTCTAGAATGTTGATCGTTTTCTCAAGCTCACTAGCTTGAAGAAAGCAGCCATCAGAAACGATATCACTCAGGCTATAGGCTTCGGCTGGGGTCGCTGTAGTTTCATTTGAACTGACGCCTTCATCAAGTTCATATTCAAGCCATGTATAATTGCCATTACCATGAAATTCCAGCACGTCTTCGTCTCGAAGTAGCTGCATGTTTTGGCTGACTGTTTGAGGTATTGTTTTGTTCTCTGGGTAGTCTTCTTGTAACTGAACAAGGTAATTATCTAAGAATTGCTGCCTGGAAAAATGAGGCGAATTAGCAGCGGCACAAAGCTCTTTTATCAAAGAGTAAATCTTAGATTTCCAAGTGCCAGCAGACTGCCCTGCAATACTAGGCGGCTGGTAACGCCAGGCTTCAAAAGATAGTTCAGGGAAAGAGTGAACAGGGAAAGTATCTTCTTTGAAGCGGCTCTCGATGGAGTTTAACACCTTAAGGTAATCGCTTGAGTTACATCGCCCTTTAGGCCCATTTTTAGAGATAGAGAGGTTCCCAGTTTCTCTTGGACATACCTTTGTGAATTACCATCTAGTGGGAGGAAGGTCCAAGGCCGAATCCAGTAAAGCCCCATAGTCAGATTCCAACCCACGTTCTTAACTTCAGTTACAGTGTCATAAGCATCAGCAAAATGTGAACCAAACTCATCAGCATCACCATCTGAAAAATTGATCGCTGCATCAAACACGTCCCAAAGTTTGTCGATATCGCTTTCTGCCCTTTCATACTCGTAAGCAAAGAACCAAGACTTCTGATTATTTAGAACAGGGATGCCATCGAAACTAGTCGGTATTTCAGACTCAACACCCAGAATACCTGCAAGTTTACGAGCGATAGCCTTTCGATTTGAGTCTGTTATACCTCGATTAAAGGTACCCATGATTGTGAATGGGCAGATGTCCTTTATAGCGAAGACAGCATCGTTATCTCCTTTGTCGTTCAGGGGAGTAAAGCCGTCAACTTGTTGAGATATTTCGTGGAGCTTATCAACTAACGGGGCTCTGTCATCCTTGTGATTCAAAAGCTTGGTTGCAAACTCTTCATAGAACTTAGTCCAAGGGAATTTTGTGTCGTTAGGATTGTCACCAAAGCGTTCTATCCAGTACGGATCATTTCTGAATCGGTCATAATCCTGTTCGACATTGTTGAAAGTAAAATCAATCAGTCCTTTTCCTAACCAGCGATTGGTTTTAACATGCCAAATGGTTCCTCTGTGAGTGAAGAAATACCAACGTTTCTCAGGTGTTAAAGGCTCCCAGTCCACGCTGATTCGTCGCCCATCTCCTTCATTACTCGTAACACATCCACGAGCTTTGATTGCCATTACGGAAGCCGTTGAGCCGTTACTTTGAAAAGGAAGATCATTCTTTTGAGTGAAGGACGCTTTAATCGCAATGCGGTCGCCTGGTTTTATCGTTTTGACAAGCTCGAGATGCTTGTCGTCGTAACCATTCTCCCATACACCCTCAGTTAAGAACCGCTCGGTTTGATCGTCAGTTCCACCCCAGAGCGCACCTACGAACCAATATGAAATATCAGAATCCATTGAATAACCTTGTCCACATCAGAGAACCAAAACGCAGTGGAAAATACGGATGAAGCGTCCACTGCCTCAATTTATATTGAAAATCAGTGTACTACAGCTGATGAATGTTAGGTATAACGATAAGAAAAATGGTAACCATTGAATTTTTGTCAGTTTTTTAGCATGTTACATTTATAAACAAGTAATGAAATTAAGCGAGAAGGAATTTTGCGCCAATCAATTAAACAGTCTATCGGTGACTTCCTGGAGAGACAATCTGAAGAATCAGCAAGCTATATAATTGCTGTGCTGGCTATAGCTGCATCACTGATGGCTAAGCTTACAGGATTGACTGAATACGCAGATTTACTCTATTACCTGGGAGCATTTGCCCTAACATACGGCTTTATCGTTTTTGTTAATTCATTAGTTAAACCGATGGTTCAGTCAGGACTAGGCAAGCTAATTCTCTCTGGAGCGTTTGTTATAGGCAGTGGTATTAGCCTTGCTATGGCTAGGCAAACAATAAACGCTGAATTACATGTTCCCTCTTCTGCTTTTCCAATTACACAATCCCTATTAGCTGTCCTCTTATCACCGCTTACACTCTCAATTTGCCTTGCATTGACTAGTGTATTCTTCATCATCATAGGTATGCTTTTTAGCTTTATGCCTGTCAGGATTACTTCGATGAGAAGCCTACTTGCTGGTAGGAAAAATAATGCTCTGAGTGGATTGGAAATTGTTACCAACATCGTAAGATTTACTGGTCTGATCGTGGTCATCAGTCTTGCTATGGCATTTACAAAAGAGAATGATGGTTATACTGAAACTCTCGCTTCGTTTACAAAGTGGTTTGCCTATTCATTTGAATCAGAAACCCACAGTTATTGCGAAATAGCATCAGGTCAACGTGTGACTTATCTATCTGAAAAGCTAATAGTCATATCAAAACGGAGTGAGGACAACGATAGCTACAGTTTCCGAGTAGATAAATGTATATCACCATTAAAATGAACCACTATTCACACGTTCCATATAAGCCAATCAATATTAATGTTTTTCATGCTGAGAGTTGATGCGAAGATCAATTCCGTAATTTCTTTAAGCGCTTGATAGCTACCTCGTTTGAAATGAGCCCGTTTGACGCCAGGGATACAACATCAAACTGTTCATCTGAAAGGTTGAGATTGGATAATTTTAGATTGCCTTTTACAATGCTCATAACCGTATCGTGAGGCAAGTTGTGTTCAATCAGCGGAACCAATTGATGGTTATGCATTGAGAAGAACCTATCTACATCATGCCAATAGATCCCCCAGTTGGATGGCTCACGAATTCCATCGTTATCTAGCAACACAAAGGCACGACCAAGGAAATATTCATCCCACTCTTCTTTTAGCCCGAGGTTTAACAGAACTGATTCAAGTACAGGGAACCTGGCAACATAACCACTGCGCTTTGGTACTCGGCTCATTAAGACTGTTAGATCGATAAGAGCAGCAACTCCACGCAAGTGACAGAACCTCTTTCCGTGAGCTCTCAGGGAAGCCACATCATGAGGTTTGCCTGACATGAGTTGACTGGCTATGTATTCGTTCCAATCCTTAAAAAGCCCTATGAACTCAAGTTTCCGATGAAATTCAGCATCTAATCCAATTTCTCTCTCGCTAGATAGCTGAATACAGAATCCCATATACATCCTCTCCTAATGAACTCTTTGCCTGATAAGCTGCTGTAAGTTCTTTTCATCACTCTCTGCTAGATAGGAAGCAATAGCCCCTGATTCGATACCAATAAGTAGTGCTGTAGCGACTAACTTTGTCATCCTGAGCTCAAGATCAGGGTTGATGGCTGGTGGGCAATAACAAATGACTAGTTTGAAAGCCTTTTGATTGATGCCTTGGTAAAACTCACTGTTCATTATTCGTGCCTCGCGTTCAAATAGCTGTATTCATTCAAGCACAAAATACGAAATCACATAACGAATTGTTTTCAAGTTTGTGCTCGCTAACATATTGTTAATAAAAGGTTTATTTGGAATTAAGATGTTCGCCACTAACGTTCTAGAGTTTCGCCCTATTGATGCTTTAATAGATCAGAAACAACATAAGATTAGAGAGTATTGACCTTATGGGGCATTTATTAGTGAAGCTCACAGCGAAATCACTTCAATTAAGGGCAATACCCAACCCTTCTGTAAAGCGCTTAGTAAAATGTTTGGAGCTAGAGTATACCTACGATCATTCGAATCCGAGTATGTCCGTTGACATCCTTCTCTACAAAGTTGTCGAACGCTATCGCTTCAACGATATGCTGCAGATGGCCTATTACTTTGAACTCGATCTGTTGAAACAGAAGGCTTATGAGGTGTATGGCGAAGGCCACCCACGAAGAGTTAAATAAATACTTACAAATATTGAGAATGGTTTTACAGAAGCTAGATTGGAGCGATAAACCTAGTTCATTCATACAAAATTACCCCATCCATCGCGCCTGAGCTTCAGCTCAGCAGTAATTATCCTATGTGCATTTGCTAATGCGGCTCCTTGAATACAAAAAACATTACAAATAATCACTATACTTTAGTCGCAAATTTGAATTATTTTTGATGTCTCAAAACATTGTTTTGACTTTTTTAATAATAATGGTTGTTTTTTCTACAAGCTCCGTGCGACGTGAAGTTTCAGAATTGTCCACCCGCACTTTTATCATTTTTATACCTTAATTAAGATTAAAATAATCATATTAAACAGCAGGTTAAGCGTTATTCCTAAATTTGACACACATACTCAGGATTACTATCCTTGTGAACACTAGCTACCAATTTTCTTAACAGAAGGAGTCGCCTATAAGCCGAGACGCACCACCCCAAATAGAGGTATGCCCTCATGAAATATATGTGCCAGCGACAGCTAAGTCGCAAACTGTTGAGAAACCCAAATGCGAATACCCATTCACAGAGCTTTGTAGCTCACCGACAGAAAGAGAATTGCTCATTAGCAATTAACTCATTGCTTGTACCTACAAGCGACTTTCCGTCCCCTTCCGCTTTTGAAGGAGGTGTACGATGAAAGCACGCAAGGTTAGTAAGCAATCTTACGTTCGTTCTACTTATCACGTTTATTCGTCCTTCACGCGACGGGTATCTGCACTTGAGAGTAAGTTAGAGCAGGACTACTTCAATCTTCTGAACTTTGAACGTGATGCCATTTTTGTCGCGCAGCCCGAGTCTGTCCGATACAAACATGGTGCAAAACTTCGTCGTTACACCCCAGATTTTGAGGTGACAATGCAGGACGGCCCTGTATTCGTGGACGAAGTAAAGTTCTCAGAAGAAACCTTATCTGATTATTTCCAAGAGAAGTGCTATCTCCTCACTCGTTTTTTTGCGCGTGAAGATAAAGTATTTCGAGTTGTTACTGAAAAGCAGATACGTGTTGGCAAGCGAGAACAAAATCTTCGCTTCCTGCAGCCTGCTCTTCGTTCAGAACAACCTCATGATGAATTTTTAGCATTCACCAAAAAACTACCGATTCGAACGGCAACCATTTCTCAAATTGCCGATCTGCTTCAAGAACACAAGTTCAGGCCATGCCTCATACGGCGAGCAGTCGCACATCGTTTATTCAGATGTGACTTGACTCAGCCTTGGGAACCAAGCCTCCAGCTTAGCTGGTAACGCAGTACCTAACCGAATCTATCATTAATTTTTTGGAGAAAGCTCATGCTTCAGTCATTTTGTGAACCTAACACTCGCGTTCTTTACCACGGCCTTCCTGCAACTGTCGATCCACTGTTTGATTCGCACATTGCGATCAAATTCGATAAAGAAGAGATTGGTATAAAAACACTAACCTTAGAAGAAGCCAATTCAGAATTTGGCAAGACTATGTACTTTGCTGGAAAGGGAAAAATAGAAGAAGTACCCGTTAATCTGGGTATCGACGATAAAATCGAACTTGAACGCAGACGGCGCTATATCGAAGAGCTAAAGCGTGTCTCGAAAAAAGGCGGTTGTGGTGGCGTTAAGCTGAGGCAGCAAGTTATCAATCGCGTACAGAGACAGACGAGAGATAAAATCGGGGCATCTGTTGCAGGCCTTCAACGTTGGTTTAAAGCAGATAAAGAGCACTCTCAAGGACTTGCTTCGACACTGAGGAGGAATGAGCGTAAAGACCGTGCTTCGATCTTCACTCAAGAAGTAAAAGATATGGCTGTTTGGGCTATTGATCAGTACTACCTTGTACCTGGTAATCCTACTATCCAATTTGTTTATGACTGCTTCGTTGACGACGTCAATGAATTTCTTGGTGAAGACGTTGCGCGTCCATGCTACGCCACTTTCAATGAATGGGTCACTCGCATGACCAATCCATACGACAAAATGGTTGTTCAGTATGGAAAGAAGGCCGTGCGAAGTGCGAATCGTAAATCACTCAGGAAGCTTGTAGTGGAACGCATTCATGAACGCGTTGAAGTTGATGCTGTGCATCTCGCAGTAGGCCTTGTTGACAATGCAGATCGTTACTTAGGCACAGTCACGGTATTTGCTTGTATAGATTGTTATTCTCGAAGTCTTTTAGGTATTTATGTTCAGATTGGTCGTGGTGAATCTGCAGCCTCTGTTATCGATAGTTACAAACACGCAATCACACCAAAGACGCGAGACAGCTACTCTTCTGAATGTGTAAATGACTGGCCTATGTTTGGGGTCTCTGATTTATACGTAGGCGATGGAGGTGTTGGTAACACTGCCATCAAAACTATCTCATTCTGTGAAGACGTAGGCACACAAACTGAAACAGTTGATACGGGCAAAGGCTGGAAAAAGCCTTACGTGGAAAGTTTCTTTGCTACGCTTCGATGTCAGTTTGCTCGACATCTTCCTGGGTATTGCGGGAAGTATACAGAACAGCAGTTAACTGATGAAACCGTCGCAGAAAGGGCTTGCCTTACCTATGCTCAGTTTCACGATGCTCTAACCCACTGGATCGTTGATGAATATCATCAATCCCCTCATAAAGGCCTGCTTGGTAAAACGCCATACGAAACCTGGCAAGAACAAGCTGTACCCAGCAAATTCCCACCAATGCTACCTGTTAACTTTGAGCGTATTAAATACATCAAAGGAATTGTTGATACACGCACTATTCAAGGTGAGTACGGTGAACAAGGGATTCAATACGAAAATGTTTTTTACAACGATGCTGAGGGCGACCTTAAAGAAATCTACAGGAAGCTTAAAGCTCGTGGCGAAGACGCGGTTGTTGCCTGTGAATACAGTCCAAATGATATCAGTGAAATTAATGTAACTGACCCATTTACAGGCGAAATGCTCGTGATCCCAACGCTTGATATAAGGGTCACAAGTGGGATGACACTTTCAGAATTCCAAGCTGCGTACCCTACCCCTAAGAAGAATAAAGGTTATGGACATCCTCGCGTTGCGCGTAAGAGCAAGATACACGAGCAGGCGCGTCAGAAAGAAGCCGAAAAGCGCCGCCAACGTAAACCCAAGAAGTCTGAAACCGCACATATTGATGAAATCACGGATGAAGTTCATGAGTTAGAGAAGCGAAATGAGGAGTTTAACGCTCAAAACGGGTCTAGGGGGGCCGATCAGAGCGAGAAAGAAATTCCTAATGTAGATGAGTCAAGCCAACCAACTGATAGCAATGATGACGAAAATAAGGGGTTCTACTATGAGTAATGCAGTTGATAGGTTGGAAACAGTTGCTGAAGAGCTTGGTGTGGATACTGATAGCCTTAAACCTGAGACCTGCAACTTTGTTTCACGGATTATCCGTTATCCCAAGATGGATGAGGCATTAAAGCTGATTGATGGTGGCAGAAAACACGCTGTCGCCTCAGGAAAAGGTACAGGTATGCTTCTACTGGGTGAGCCTGGTGTTGGTAAATCCGTAATAATTGGCAAGTATGTACAGGAGTACTTTGGTGTTCCCAAGGCCAATGAATCAGATGTTCTGACTAAATGCCCTGTACTTAAACTGTCTGTGCCAGCAAAGGCTACAGTAACAAGCCTTCTATCTAAGATCCTTAGGGCCGCTAAGCACCCTAAACCTACAGGATCGTATTCGGAATTGGTGGGAAGAATAGAAACCCTTGTCCAGGAACAAGGTGTACAAATGATCATCTTGGATGAGTTTCAACACCTTCTACGACGACAAGCTCAAATCAGTACACGCAATGTTGTAAATGAAATCAAAGTGCTCATGGATGACCACGGATTAGCCATTCTGCTGTGCGGTATTACTGATGGTTTCGACCTTATTTCTGAGCATGAAGAACTGTATCAGCGTTTTACATATGAGCAGATAGCACTCACGCCATTTGACGTGCAAACAGAGGAAGAACATGCAGCGTTTAAAGCATACATAAACGTGTGCTGCATGATCGTGAAGGATTCAGGTGTGAAGTGCATTGATCTTACTTCCAAAACAATGCTGCAGCGCCTCCTATTGGCTACAGCAGGCAAAGCACGCCTTATAAATCGGTTGTTTGTGAAAGTTCTAGAAACATCGGATCTAAGCAAAGGAATTAACAATGCTGATTTTCATGATGCATATGAACGCGCAAGATTGAATCCTAAAATAGGGATGAAGAATCCATTCAAGATGTCGCCCTCCAAAGTGAACGAAACATGTGGGTGGTACAAATGAATAAATTAGGTGTGCGTCCCTATTCTGAACCCAATGAATCTCTGCTCGGCTATTGCGTGCGCCTCAGCAAACGTAATGGCTTGAGCGGCCTGCGTATGCTTTATGATCTTATTGGTGTGCCCAATATCGGTAAGAACAAAAGCAGATCAGAGCTTGATCGTTCTGAAGTCATTCTAGAAAAGCTTGCGCCAATCCTGGGGCGTGATCTTTCGGTGCTGCGAGAGGCTTTCTCAGCTCAGAGCCCTGTATGGGTTTATGATGAGAAGCGTCTAATCCAAGACATCAGGATTGAGCATCCACGTATTTGTCCTAACTGCATCATTGAAAAAGGTTTTGTTGATTGGCGATGGGGATTGGCCCACCTTTCAACATGCCCTGAACACCAGGTTCTGCTTTTAGACGCCTGCCCTAGTTGTAACAAGCCGTTGGATTGGCACAGCTCGTTACTACAGGGCTGCCACAAGTGCGGGGCCACATGGGAAGGTATGGATATCTCAAAGCGCCCCATAACCTCTCTTGAGGAAAAAGCGTGGGTTCACGCAACGGATAACCCGTCAAACTACAAAGATTTGCTAACTGATATCTGCGCTGCAATCGTCGTAGCTGGGCGACCTTATGATTCGTATCATGACAGGAGAAATCATGCCCCGACGATTTCTGAATACTCATCAGTCGTTAGCCTGGCATATAAAATTCTAACTGATACATGGACTCAGGAAGCCTGGATCGGCTCCTGCAAGGCAGAACGAGATGTATGCTTGCCTTTGGGTGATAAAGTCACGTATGCGCCTGTGTTAAGTCTTGAAAAACATGCTAGGACCTTCAAAGTAACCGATATTTATGGGAGTTCAGGTGGGTCTGATAGTACTACCTTTGAAGAGAACGCTGAGTTCGTGAAACAGAGCCGATTCAATGTAATTCCAGCTTCGTCGGATACTGACCTTCTCAGATACCAGGTGAGCTCATCACAGTTAACTAAAATGCTAGGGCTTCCGAACGGCTGTATCCAGCAGATGGTAGATGACGGAGTAATTAAACCCTGTAATTCGACTAATGTACTCAGAGATCAGTTATTCGATATGAGGCAGTTTTCTAAGTTGTTCAGCGACGCCTGCCAAGCAGAGGCCTCAGGTCGTCTTGTAACGCCTAAGTCCAAGGAATTAACCACTCATCTGACCTCATATGGGAAGGTGCTTTCTGATGTTGCAAGTGGAGTTCTGAACGGCTCTATCACAGACAGTTCCGAGCTTAATCAGATAGTCGTTAATGAACTTCAATATAAAAAGTGGTTAGCAGCGATGCTTGAGAATGCATGCAGTGAGACCGTTCCAGCTTATAAAGCCCAAGCGGCTTTGAAGTGTGGAGATAAGAAGATTAAAACATTAATTCATCGAGGTGAAATTAAGTGCTCCAGATTATGTACTTCGTACGGTAGTATTGATGGAAATAGCCTTTTAGAATTCATAACTAAGACTATGAAATGAACGGACTGCTCGGGACCAACAAGGAATGAAATCTCTACCTCGTATTAAAGAAAACATTACAGACATAACAGCTGTTACACAGCTGAACGATAATAGCTGTGCTCTTCTAAGAAATATTAACTTTCACGACTTTGATATAACTGGCGATTCTCTTAAGAAAAAAAATATTTCATTCATCAAATGCCTTTTCTCTCATCAAGAAATACAAAATATAGTATTTGAAGATTGTAGCTTTGAAGATTGTCAGTTCGTTGGCTCCAATATCTACAACTGCGATTTTCACAGATGCTCTTTCAGTAATTGCAATTTTTTCAGAGCATCTATAGCTGAAACTTATCTGGACCCCTCTTCTTTTAAGTTTAATAGTGAATGGCGAATTTATTGGCCTAATGTTAATACTTCTTGGTATCAAGCGCTCTACCGAAATTCTATGGATATACATCAAGAGGAATTTTCTAGAAAAGCAGATAAAAGATTCCTGTTCTATAAGCGTTACGAGCACCTAAATGGGAAGAACAAGAGCAGAACTAAGTTCTGGCGTGGCTTTTTCTACGACTGGATGCTTGGTTATGGTTACGGCATTTTAAACTCCCTTGTTGTCACTATAATCATGCTTATTGGGTTTGCTATGCTTATGCTCGGTGAAGCGCAGCACAATGAAAAAGTTGTCCTAAATCCAATCGAAATGGTTTATTTCTCTATAGTGTCATTCACTACTGTTGGATACGGAGAAATCACACCTCTTCATGAATCCTTTGCCCTCTCAATGACGATAGGCTTTCTGTTTTTATCGGTTGCTTGGGGCGCCATAGTAACCGCAGTAATCGTAAAAAGGCTGGTGCGATAAATGAGTTATCTTGTTTTGAAATGTGGCTCAGCGGCTCGTGGTGATACAAATACCTTCAGTGATCAGGACTATGTTTGCATCTACCATGCTGACGCACTCCCCCTGCATTTAAAAAGCAAATATGAAGACCTTAGCTTTTTTTCGACTTCGAATATCGAAAGCATGAAAGCTAATGGCTCACTATTCATTGCTCACTTAGATATCGAAGCTCAGATTATCGAAGGTAACGAGGAATTGCTAACTCTAATCAAAGGGTTTAGGCCTGAACCCCTACTAATTCAAAGCTCCCGCAATCCCACAGTGAACTTTATTCGTTCCATAAGCTGGTATCCAAAAACTAGTGACGGAGTTTTATGGCTTATGGATGTGCTGTATGTAGCCTTCCGTAATATTTTGTATTGTGAAAATGCACTTAACGGAATCTATAGCTTTGGGTTTGAAGATGCTATGAGTTCATATGGACTATCATGTGCTGATTCTGAAACCTTCCGCCAGATACGTATGGGGAAATACGCTTACCGTAGTGAAAATGTCAAAAATCTTGGTTTCGTCGGACCTCGGAAGGAAGAAATTGCTAGTTTATCGGAAGCCTTGTCAGGAAAAAAGCTTGATTTAATTGAGGGTGGTGAGACAAACTGGTGGAGCGAGTGGTGCTATGATTACTGGGATGAGCGCCTCATCGAAAGAGCAACCGTTAACAAGGAGATCTATGCTCCTGAGTTTATGGAAATGCTGAAAAATCATAACTATAGCCGTCGTTCTCTTCCAGGCTCTTCCAGAAAACTGGTAGAGTCAGCTAGAGGTATTTATGCGGCCAAATACAATTTGTAAACTTCTTCTATTCAGCCCCACAATTTCGTTAGTATAAATTTGTGGGGCTAGTCACGTTCTTATATAGTAAATTCTGCACAGCCAGCGGAGTTTATTGGGCTTGTTTGAGTGGCTCCTAAGGCTATTAAAAACTTCCCCCTGTCAGATTGTACCTCAGCGTTAAAAATAAACTGATTTATACCATGTATGGCCCGCATGTGATCCATAGTTTCTGTTAGGAACGCCTTACCTATACCACACCCTAATAGTTTCTTTGTTACCCCAAAGTGATTTATTTCTGCAGCTTTTGATTCCTTGTAAATATTGCACCTTTGAATCCAGCAGAAGTCATAATTCTGCATAGAGCCTGTAGCTTCTAGACACACAATTAATTGATTGGTTCTCATGCATCTGCATTTTGTTTCTTTATAAGTAATAAATTCTTTAGGAGCCTTCCTGAACTCAGAAGCAAGCTCTTGTGCTGTCAAAGCTTTAAGTTTGGGCCCCAAAGATTTTATAAAATTAGCTAACGTTTTCATTTTTTTGAGCAACTATAGATTTGCTGAAATTCTTGAAATAAGATTTTTAATAAAGGACAAGGCATCCTCTTTGGTCGAGGATATATTCCCATATACAATTGTTTGTGATGAGTCGTCATTATTCCTGGTCGCTATGCCCTTGTATTTCCCATCCGATATTGTGTCTACATGGTATTTCCATTGAGAGGCTCTGGAGTATTCAGATATCCAATTTTCAAAACGTTCCCGATTTCCCAGCCCGACAAAAACCTTACCATCTGGCATAACACACACATTACAGTGTTCTTGAGTTTTTGTGATCTCTTGTGTGTCGGCGCTATATGAAAAAATACCTGTAGAGATTAACTCTTGAATGAAATCTTGAACTTCCACATCCGCATCTGATACAAGCTGCATGAATGCGGGAGAGTTAGTGCTGATTCCTCCAGTAAGATTTATCATGGTTAAGCAATTGTTCTGAACTTCTGACAGTTCAATTGGTTCCCAAGCATGAAATACAATACGCGACTTTAACACCTCATCGCTGCGCATTTCATATTTTACTTCCCACCCTTTAGCGTGAGGTTTTGCCCTTAGAAACTCATTTAAGTTTTCTACTTCATCATCTAATCCCCAAGGGTCTCCGATATCATAGTTAAGCGAAAGTTTGGTATATATTAGTTCTAGTAGTATAAGCACGGGGCTTGCTGTCGTAGACATTAAACAATCCCAATACCCATCTCTCATGAGAGTTTTATAAGGAAGACCATTCCCTTTTACTAGTGAATAATTGTCACATACAACCAAGCTAGGAAATGTTGGAACCCCAAAACCTTGGCCACTACCTGTTTTTGTGATTTCTTTTTCTAGAAACTTATAAAAGCCTTCCCTTAGAGAGTATTCGGACTTAAAGCCGTTATACCCGAGTACAATACGTACTGGAGATAACTGTTCAATAATTAATGTCGTGTATAACAGCAAACTTTCTTGACTAAGGGTTTCCCTTAAATGATATTCAGGTGCCGTAATTCCAGTTATTGAAGAAAAGTTATGATATGCAGGCGAAAGATTTATTTGCTTTTTCTTAGAGGAGTCATCCGACTCAAAAAGATACTGAGAATAACTCTCTATAACTTGGCGTAGCTTATAATAAGAGTCTTTAAGGTCAGCTGAATACAGGTTTTTTTTGACTTCAAAAACAGCGATAACATTCTTAACATGGTATTTATATGAGTCGGTATAAGGAATTTTTTCACCTTCACCCATTACTAACATACAATCAATCTGTCCCGTTTCTTCTCCAGCACCATCATAAACGAACCCTTCAGCAATCCTGAGGTCTAGTGATTCTGGGAGTGACTGTTTAAGAAGTTCAGTAGATAGGCCTTCGTACATGGACCCGATGCTTGGCCCATGCTTAAGAGCATACCCATCTAATTTCTGTTTTTCTTCCTTGATAAAGCCTTCCAAAATATTGGCAATATTCCTGATCATTCTGCCCCCTGAATTCGGATTTATGAGGTCCTGTTGTATGCAAACCAAGAATACTCAGTGTACAAGTGTTATGTTATTAGACTTGGTTCGCCATTTGCTAACGCTTTTTTGCTGATATAACTCTTTCATTAATATCATCTGGCAATGCTAATACATAGACCTCAACACCAAACACCTTGCAGCCTCAGCAACCCACAATTTTCCTCTGAGCCATTTAGCTGCTTCTTCAGATGCAAAGCACAATACTTTTCGCCAACTTGTACCAAGCTCTTTCTCAATTTGTGCGAACTTTAGAATGTCGCATTTGATTTTTGGAGCTGAGCACCTTTGACGGCTCCAACACGTGTGTACACTTCGACGACTACCCTGTTGTCAGGATCTATCTCATCAAGCTGAACCCCTGTAGAAAAAGATAGCGCGGCTTGAAGATCAAAAGAGAGACCCCGTTTTTTTAAAGCAATTATAGTAAACAAGCTTCTGCTTACAGTTGTTCGGACGAATCTGACTTATGCATCTGCATTACCCGTTCCTAAATTAAATTCTAAACAGATTTCATAATGAATTACGGAGACTTATTCGCAATACCAAAGGGTATATGTACCATAGGGATATCCCCTGCTTCAGATTCCAAGTGGCTACGTTGGTCATCAAAGAACATATGAGGCTTTAAACGAGACAGAATTCTGTCTTTTGACATGCCTCCAAGGAAAAATACCTCATTCGCACTTACTCCCCAGTCTTCCAAGGTTGTTAGAACCCTTTCATGTGCTGGAGCATTCCTCGCAGTGACTATGGCTGTTGTAATTATGCGCTTGTACTCTCTGTCACGTTCGACCTCTCGATCTTCAAGTTTTTGCAAGAATGATAGTTTCTTAAAAAGATCTGCGAGCGGGCCTGGTTTATGTGGAATTTCAGAGTTAGCTACTTCATATTCATGAAATTCTGGTAAATCACCACCTTTGAATACCGCTTCAGCTTCATCATCAGCAATTACACCATCAAAATCGAATGCAATCCTAAGCTCTTCATTGTCATCATCGTTAACGACTTTGCTCGGAAGGACTACTCCGCCAGGGTATCCTGCATCATTAGCATTCTGAACATCTTCCTCATTGGCAGAGAGAAACAGAGATGCATTGAATGCGGGTATATATTCATAAGGCGACTTCCCTTCCATGAAAGCAGCGCGTGAAATATCAAGACCATAATGTTTGATTGAACGAAATACTCTTTTCCCTGTTGCGGCTGAGTTACGTGATAGGAGAACAACTTCAACAGGGAGCTTTTCAGGAAATCGCTGATTGATTTCTAAAAAACGGCGAATAAACGGGAATGCGACACCTTTGCTTAGAACATTGTTGATGTTTTGTTCTTGGAATTCTTTGTAAGCCTTAGGTCCTTGTTCTTCAAAAACGGCATGTGACTCAGAAAGGTCAAATAGTGCACTGGAAGAAACAGCAACAACAAGCTTTCGCTCTATGGGATATGGCATAAAAGTCCTTTTTATGTGATCTGCTTACTTAAGAATCTATTAGCTTGTCATCCAATGCAAGACCAAAAACCAATCAGTTAGGTAAGGTCTCTAAATATCACCTTTATTGCGTATAAAATATACTTGCTCAAGCCGCAGAATACGACTACCCTGATAATGAATATTAATAATAACTAATTGTTTATATTGTCTTTTTTATGGAAGTATCAAGTTATAGTTGAAAACCACTGGGAAATATCAGCTTATGCTTTCACAACTGAATCAGCTAAATTTTCAACTCCTCTATAAGTCCTTGAAATCGAAGAACCCGCAGTATCAAAACTAATCCGAAACATCAATAGAACCTTATCTACGCAATGCTTTGGATGTGCTTTAACTGGAATTTGAATATCGTGCGGAGAGCTTCGAAGAATTATGTTTCGTGGGTAAAGTGTCGAAAAGAACAACGTAGCGCACGCTGCTCTTTTGACTTATTGGCGATTAATGGACGTAGA